>Ga0265294_10000384_pt1 | contig 58929 bp, 56 predicted proteins | sample MunlanPumphouse3_FD_192504 | JGI IMG/M metagenome (GOLD analysis project Ga0265294, IMG submission 192504) | Groundwater microbial communities from a municipal landfill in Southern Ontario, Canada - Pumphouse #3 | ecosystem: Environmental > Aquatic > Deep subsurface > Groundwater | place... | reverse complement strand
GCGCTCCCGAAAGGGAGTTCAACTTAGGGATTTACAAAAACAAGTAAATTTTTGACCGACTCTCTTCAAGCGGAACAATAAACGCCACTGAACAAAAAATTCAGTGGCGCTTATTGTTTATAATTAACCTTTTAAGGCTTCGCTGTTACGGGGGAAGGTAAGCTTAAAAGTAGTGCCTGTATTCTCCTTGCTATTCATATCAATAGTAATTTCGTGTAGCATTGCGCCATGCTTTACGATAGAGAGTCCGAGTCCTGTGCCGCCAATTTCTTTTGATCTGCTTTTATCGATCCGATAAAACCGTTCAAATATGTGGGGCCGGTGTTCTGCCGGAATACCTATGCCAGTATCGCTTACAGTAACAACAGGCTTATAGTCCTTATAGTCTATTCTCACGGCAACGTTACCACCCGCAATGTTATATTTAATTGCGTTATCGCATAAGTTATACAGCATTCCATCAAGTACTTTTCTGTAACCGGAAACTACAATATGTTCACCATGAACAGAAAGAGTAATCTCCTTCTTGTCTGCTATCGATTTAAGTCTACTTAGAGCATCCTCGGCCAAGGAATAAAGATCAACTGGCTCTTTATCGGACAACTTTGCCTTCTCATCGAGTTGTGACAGTTCCAGTATATCGTCTATAAGTGAAAGCAGCCTGCTTGCCTCATAATGTATGCGCCCTGCAAACCTCTGCATATCTTCTGGTTTTGTGAGACCGTTTTTCATAATTTCTGCATAACCTAATATAGAAGTAAGCGGCGTCTTTAATTCATGTGATACATTTGCAGTGAATTCTCTTCGGCTACGTTCAGCGCTGTGCTTGTCGGTGACATCAAGCAATAGTATAACAGCCCCGAGCGTTCTAGCTTTGGATACTACAGGACTACCCAACAGTTGATAATGTTTGTTGTTAATCGTAAGAAGTGCTTCTGTGTTTATTCCATTTATTGCTCCCTCAAAAACCCTGTACATGGGAACAGATCGATTTACAGATAGAATATGGTTACCAATAGTTTTTTCAATGTCCGCCTGAAATATTTTAACAGCGCTTTCATTTATGGAAAGTATGTTACCTTTAGCGGATAGCAGGATTAATCCTTCGCGCATATTTTTTGTCACTACGTTAAATTCTCGTTGCTTTTCGGTGATCTCCAACATCTGTTTTTTTATATCTTTATTCTGCTGCTCTATACGCGTAAGGAGCGGACTTAGCTCGTCGTATATATCATTATTAAACGGGGAGTCGAGATTCAGTGCGTTTATAGGAGCTGTTATGTGCTTTGCCATATACCGTGCAATAAGATAAGAAAGCAGCGCGGTACTTAATATTATTATGAGCAGCATCGGCAGTACATCCCACAACATCCCCAGCACGCTGCTTTGAGTTTTTGATACACGTAGTATATTGCCTTCATGTATTTTTAGTGCGTAGTATATCGTCATTTGAGACAGTGTATCTGAATAGCGATAGCTTTCCCCTTCACCAGTCATCAGTGCTTCTGCAATTTCCGACCTGTTGGCATGGTTCTCCATTGAAGACGCATCTGCCATGTTGTCATACATTACTGAACCGTTTTCAGCAATTAAGGTGATTCTATCACCAGAGTAAACTTGCTTTAAAAACTCTCCCCCGGTTTGTTTTTGCGTAATTAAGTCTGAAATATAGGCTGCTTCAATTTTAAGCTCATTTATAGCGTCAGTTTCATATATTCTATAAAGTGTAATCACAATAAAAGCCGAAGCAAAAATGAGAGCGGCTAAAGAGGTTAAAAAGATGCTTCTGAATATACGCTTTGTCACGTTATTACCCCCCCAAAACGATATCCTACGCCTCTTATGGTATCTATCAGGTTCCCGTACTCTCCGAGCTTTTGACGTAACGTTGTGATGTGAACATCAACCGTCCTTGTACCACCATCATAACTGAAATCCCATATCGATTCTAATATTTGTTCTCGTGTTAACACAATCCCGCGGTTTGCCATTAGTAAGTAAAGCAGTTCGAATTCTTTTAGAGTAAGTGTTATATTTTTATTGTTTACTGTAACAATATGTTTCTGCCGATCTACAACAAGTCCCCCTTCTTTCAATATTTCAGGTGATGAATTCAAGTTGGTTCGGCGCAGCAGTGCCCTTACTCTTGCTACAAGCTCCATCATACCAAACGGTTTTGCTATATAGTCGTCCGCACCCGAATCAAGGCCAATAACTTTATCATATTCAGTACCTCTTGCTGTAACCATGATAACAGGAATCACAGCGGTTTTTTTATTTGTTTTCAGTACCTTCAATATGGATAATCCATCATCACCTGGAAGCATAATGTCAAGAAGCACAAGAGCAGGTGACTGCTTTTTACTTGCGGCATAAAACTCATCAGCGTTCTTGACCCCCAGCGCTTCAAATCCCGATTGGTTTAGCGTATAAACAACGAGATCTCGTATGTTGTCGTCATCTTCAACATAATAAATCATATCAGTTCTCCCTTATGCTTACCTGTTATAGAAAACTCTACCCATTCAGCTATGTTTTGAGCATGATCACCAATACGCTCAAAATATTTTGCCACCATAAGCAAATCTATTGCCTGCTCGCCGTTTTCTGCTTTTTCATGTATGCGTTCTATGAGTTCATTTTTTACAATTACAAAAAGGTTATCTATAATATCATCCATATCTATGATTTCTTTTGTAAGCGCAAGATCTTTTCTCACATAAGCATCTATACTGCCTTTGACCATTCTGATGGCTGCATCTGCCATTTGAGGAAGATGCTCAAGTCTTTTAATATAAGGTGTCCCCGCTAGATAAATGACAATACCAGATATGTCTGCGGCTTGGTCGCCTATGCGTTCCATGTCGGTTATCATCTTAAGCGCGGCAGATATCTGGCGGAGATCTCGCGCAACAGGCTGCTGCTGTAACAACAATCTAAGACATAACGATTCTATGTCTTTCTCCTTCTGATCTACTTCTTTATCGAATTCTATAGCTTTGTTAGCGGCATCAACATCCTGCGTTAGAAGGGCTTGAGACGCACTTTCGATAGCATGCTCTATAAGTGCGCCCATTTCGAGTAATTCTTTATTCAACAGTTCAAGCTGCTCATCAAAACGGCTTCTCATCATCCAAACCTCCCTGTAATGTAATCCTCGGTGCGTTTATCCTTTGGCACCGAGAAAAGGCTTTCTGTATTTCCAAATTCTATTACTTCGCCCAATAAAAAGAATGCAGTTTTGTCTGAAATCCTTACAGCCTGCTGCATGTTGTGCGTCACTATCACAATAGTATACTTTTCTTTTAATGTTATAGCAAGTTCTTCTATTTTGGATGTTGATATCGGGTCAAGAGCACTTGTTGGCTCATCCATCAACAATACCTCCGGCTCAACTGCTAATGCTCTTGCTATGCAAAGGCGCTGCTGCTGTCCGCCCGATATCCCCAGAGCGTCTTTTTTTAATCTGTCTTTCAGTTCTTCCCAAATAGCGGCATCGCGCAAAGAACGTTCAACAATATCGTTAAGCTTTGCTTTGCTGCGAACACCATGCGTGCGTGGGCCAAATGCCACATTGTCATATATGCTCATAGGAAAAGGATTTGGCTTTTGAAAAACCATGCCTACACGTTTGCGAAGCATCGAAGTATCCATATTGCCATAAACATTCTCTCCGTCAAGCAGCACTTCTCCCTTTATCTTGCATCCTTCAACAAGGTCATTCATACGATTAATCGTTTTAAGTAGCGTACTTTTTCCGCATCCAGATGGTCCTATAAAAGCAGTTATTTCGTTGGCTTCAATAGAAAGCGTAACATCCTTCAAAGCCTGAAATGAGTCATAAAAGAGGTTTAAATCTTTTATATCAATCTTTCCCATATGATCACCTCCTAATTTCTTTTGCTACATAAGCGGATAAAACGTTAATGCCTACAACTATAACAAGTAAAACAACCGCTGTTGCATATGCCTGTTTAATATAAAATCCCTCGCTCGCGAGAGTATACATATGAACAGAGAGTGTACGCGCCGAGTCAAACAGGCCTCCGGGTACCTCTGCGACTGTACCGGCAGTATAGATTAGCGCCGCAGTTTCTCCGACTATGCGACCGATTGATAATATAATTCCGGCTAGTATTCCGGGTATGGCGGATGGCATCACGACTTTAAACACTGTTCGCAGTCTGCCCGCACCCAAACCATAACTGCCTTCTCGATATTCAACGGGAACAGCAATAAGCGCTTCCTCAGTAGTACGCATTATAAGTGGCAAAATCATAATACTGAGCGTCAAAGCCCCGGAAATCAGCGACATTCGGAGACCTAACGCAGTTACAAAGAACAGCAGTCCAAAAAGCCCATATATAATGGACGGTATGCCCGACAACGTCTCCGCGGTTATACGCACAATCTTAACAAGCCTGTTGCCTTTATGCGCATATTCAACAAGATATACTGCTGCAAATATTCCGAGAGGGGTAGCAAGCAGCAGCGAAAAAAATGTCATCAATAATGTATTTATAAGCGCGGGTAACAGCGATACGTTTTCTGTGGTGTACTTCAACTCAAATAATTTGAGCGATAGATTAGGTATGCCCTTAAAAAGAATGTAACCTACCACGCTGACCAATATTGCAAATGTGAGTATCGCTCCCAAATATACTAAAGCCTTTATTAAAGCCGCTTCTCTTCTTTGCAACATCATACTCTCGTCCTCCTTTTTAATACAGAGAACAGCATATTGATAATAAGAATAAACACAAACAGCACAACCGCTGTAGCTATCAATGCTTCACGGTGCAAATCGGCAGCATAGCCCATCTCCATTACGATATTGCTCGTAAGAGTTCGTATGCCTTGCAGAATTCCCTTCGGCATACGCGCCTGATTGCCCGCTACCATCATAACAGCCATAGCTTCGCCTATAGCCCGACCTACTCCGAGTACTACGCTCGCGGTCACTCCTGATTTCGCCGCGGGCAGTATTACTCTGAATACTGCCCGTTCATGTGTAGCTCCGAGTGCCAGAGCACCTTCGTAATAAGGTTTAGGTACTGCATTGAAAGCTGGTTCGCTGATAGAAATAATTGTGGGAAGTATCATGATTCCAAGAATGATACTCGCCGAAAGCATACTTGTTCCGCTTACACCGAATATATCGCGTATCAAGGGAACAACAACGATTAAACCATAAAAGCCATATACCACCGAAGGTATCCCGGCAAGTAAAGATACTGCCTGTTTCATGACTTTTGCAATTCGTACGGACGCAAATTTGGATATAAAAACGGCTGTAATGATACCTGTCGGCACTCCGATAACGAGAGCACCTGCGGTAACATAAATGCTCCCAAGTATCATAGGAAATATTCCATAAATGTTGTTTCCGGGTTTCCAAACCCTGCCTGTCAGAAATTTAAGCACACCTATTTTGGTCATACCCGGAATACCGTTTGCAAATAGGAATATACATATAAGCGCAACGGCCAGTATCGAAATACAGGCCGCGAGTATGAAAACAATTTTTGCACCGTTTTCTTTGAAATGCTTAATGTTCATTCTCCCGACTAAATTTCTTTTAGGGGACATAGTAGCGGTTCGTGAATGTCTATTTTCCTGTTTATCCATCTATTTCACTCCAGTAAGTAATGCTTCCCGTAAATATAGCCTTGACTTGTTCGCTTGTAAGTTCGCTTATGGTATTCTCGTTATTCACTATTACCGCTATACCGTCCATTGCTATTACGTTAGGGGTAATTCCTGCTGCGACTTCACTATCCTTAAGTTCACGCGATGCCATACCGATATCGCAGATACCTTCTATCACCGAGTTCATGCCGGTCGTTGAATCGTTCTGCTGTATCTCGATTTCCGCATTCGGATTAACGGCTATATATGCTTCCTTCAGCTTTTCCATAACCGGTGTTACTGATGATGAGCCTGATACAACAACCTTGCCGGATATTGAGCTTCCACCAAACGCTCCATTGTTAGTTGCTGATATAAATCCGTTGTCTTCAACCACGGCCTGACCGTCTGCACTCAGAATAAAGCTTATAAAAGCCTGTGCTGCTTCGCTGACTGTTCCTCTAATTGCAATATTGAACGGACGAGATATCTTATAAGCGCCGGACTTAATATTTTCAACAGTCGCTTCAGCCCCATCGATCATGACTGCCTTTACCGAATCATTCAGAGAACCCAATGAGATGTAGCCTATTGCTTTAGCATTACCCGCGACAGAGGTCATCATAACTGATGTGCTGTTAGTGATATCGGCATCCTCGGTTGTATAATCGACTTTGTTTCCGTTTGTGTCTTTTTCCTCGATTTTAAATAGCTCTATAAACGCTCCCCGCGTTCCAGAGCCATCTTCACGCGAAATTACTGTGATACTGTCATTCGCGGTTCTCCCGCAACCTGCAAAAGCGACAAAAGCCATTATTATTGCTGAAACCATTACAATTCTTTTTTTCATTTTATATTATTCTCCCTTCATATTGTTAGCTTAAGTTTAAATCAATATTAATTGAGATATGTACGGGAATTATTAAATGTTTGTAAAATGCAGTAGGTATCAAGAGAATAATAATGATTTGTTGCAATATGTGCGATTTTTATATTCTCCGGCTTTGCTGGAAGGTTGTGGTACCGGAAAACGCACACTATTTAAATCTCCGCGGTGCATCTTCAAATTAAAACATTAGCATCCACGCAAGACGGCCAAAAAACGATGACTATTAATGTATAGACCTCGTTACTATACCCACACTGGGCATGGTAGCAAGGTCTATTTTTTATTTCTTATTCTTAGCTTTTGTTTCTGCTAACTTTTTATTGGCGCGATATTTCCGTTGCCTTGCAGCGTTATGTGCCCTTTGGCATTCGACTTTTTTGCAGTAAAGCTGGCGGTTGTTATCACGAATGAAGGCTTCTGCACAGTGAAGGCAGGTAATGATCGCACCTTCGTTCAGTTCCCTTATTCGACCGCCTTCTTCCGGTGGACCAAAATCAACAAGCATACGAGCAAGTGTATACCAACAAATATCGAAGACAGAATGAACATCGGCAGCAAAGACCACTTGATTATTCCGTGGATTGATTTTTAATCTCATGTGAAAATCCGGTATCATATCCATTAACTGCTCACGTAGCTCTTCATAATAATCGAATGGCTCACGAGCAAACCATGTAACCTCTTTTTGCTCTCGATGTTTTGTCTTTTTCTGCTCTGCAATCATTTCATGCAGCAACTGCTGCGGAGTGATTTCTCCTTTTTCAAGCTTATATTCTTGGAAGTTTTCTTCATGCTTATATTTTTCAAAGAATGGCAGACCTTCAAAGAACTTGCCTTCTTGTGCTAAATCAAAAGCATCGTCTCCGTCACCGGCACATACTTTTTTCAACGCAAAATAGAACTGTGCGGCTGTATAGAACCTTTCCAAGTCATGCATAAAAGTGGAGAGACTGAACAAAGACTCCCTCTCAAGCATTTCACCATCATCTGCAATATCAAACTGCTTATCTGTCATTAAGGAATACACAGTGTCTATATAGTACGGATGGGCAACATCCTTACAAAATTCAATAATCAAATCAACATACGGCTTTTCTTCCGAGAATTCGTTTATTTTTCTGCCCAGATTATATAACTCCCGGAATAGTTCCTTCCCGGAGAATCCGTTTGACTTATCCAAATCCGGCTCCATGCCTTTGTAGACAATCGGTTTTAAGTCCCATGATTCACCGGCGCCTTCCTCAAACTCATAATCTCGAAACCTGAATGTGTGATATATCAACTGACCGATACCGCCAACATCCCCAAAGCCGATGACATCAGAAGTGTTATCGGCTTTTGATTCTATATAATTACCCATTCCATCGTATGGCATGAATGACACCTCCGTAACACTAAGAGTAACATTTAGATTTTTGCCTTCCGTTACATCATACAGTACAATTACATTAAATACAAGAGCAAATTATAGAACCCGTTAATTTCTGTTCCTTGATAACTGAATAGTCCACCCGCAAGAGATACTTTTGCAGTGTTGCCGCTAAGATGGTGAAGACCGGAGCGCCTCTACTGCAATCGAAGACGAGGAGACCACGAACAGGTGGCTACCTTAGGAACGGTAACGGATGGTGGATGTAGAAACCAAAACAAATATCAAGATAAGGAGGAAAGAGTAAATGGAGAAAACGACTATGAGTGTGCAGGAGCTATCGGCACAGATGGGCATTAGCCTACCGAAAGCATACGAACTTGTAAAATCACCGGGATTCCCAACCATACGAATTGGTACAAGGATTTTAATTCCTGTTGATGCCTATAAGGAATGGCTACTTAAAAACTCGGCACACAGATAATGAAAGCACAAATTATATGGAGAGGAGGTGGACGAGACGGCGAACGCAATGCAGGAACTAATGGATATGAAGATATGGTTTCTCTGGCGCAAGGAAATTGACGGTGACCGGATCAACAAAATACCCTTTGCTGCCGGTGGTGGTGCGACAGGCACTAATGGAAAGTACCGCCACACATGGGTAACTTACGATGAAGCAGTCACTGCTAATACAAAGCAGAGCGCTGCCGGTATTGGCTTTGTGATACCGAAAGGCCACTTCTTCCTTGACATAGACCACATTCCTCTTACAGACCCGTTTGTAGAGATGTTGCTTAATCGATTCAACTCCTATACTGAGCGTTCCGTCAGCGGAGGCGGTATCCATATTTATGGCAAATGCGATTTAGACAAACTTCCCACTTATGCAGATAAGAACGGCAATCTCAGACTTGATAAAGCCTACTATATGAAAAATCCAAATAATCACCTGGAATTGTATGTAGGTGGCCTAACAAACCGATTTGCAGCTTTCACAGGAGATGTGATTTTAAATGAGCCTCTTAGAGAAAGCACAGCCGCAGTTCTTACCACCCTTGATAAAAATATGCGAAAGACCGAGAAGATAACATACAGTGAAAAGCGTGACGGTGACCGAGCAGGATTTGATATTGTCTGCAATCTCCGTAAACAGAAAAACGGAGAAAAATTTAAAAAGCTATATGATGATGGCGATATCTCTGAGTATGGCTCACAGTCAGAAGCGGATGCCGCACTATGCGCCTTAATTGCATTTCGCACCGGGCCTGACCCTGCAGCTATTGATGATATCTTTCGCAGTTCTGCTCTCTATCGTGAAAAATGGGAGCGTGAGGATTACAGAGAAGCTACCATTGCTACTGGAATTGATGCCTGTCATGGCACCTTCCACAAATCCAAGATGGAGCATCCGTATTTTATAAAATTCAATGAGCAGACCGGAGAGGTCTATGTTAGCGTTCCGCTCCTTGCAAAATATGTGCGAGAACACCTCCGCTATGTGCTTGTTAGGGATAACGGAAAACAGGGACTTATGAAATATGTCTATGAAAACGGCTGTTACCGACTTTATGCCGACAATATGCTGATGGGCATTATCAAGCAGTACATTGCGGATTATGATGAGGAACTTGTCAAAATGGGAAAAGTCAGTGAAACCTTGCAGCATATTATTACCGACCTTAACTATGTGAGCCAAGAGGAATTGAACGCCAATGAGGATTTAATCAACTTCAGCAATGGCCTGCTTCATATTACTGCAAACAATGTCACTCTTGCTCCACATTCCCCGGACATCCTCTCCACCATACAAATTCCATGTAGCTGGACAGGCAGAGAAACACCCACACCAGTGTTTGACGGATATATGCACACCCTCACAAATGGCGATAAAGCCATAGAGCAACTACTCCTTGAATTTATCGGTGTGTGTATCTCCAACATCAAGGGATGGCGAATGAAAAAAGCACTTTTCCTTGTAGGTGATGGTGATACCGGCAAATCTCAGCTAAAGAGCCTTGTGGAGCGATTGCTCGGCAAAGGGAACTTTATCGGCATTGACCTTAAGGAGATAGAAGCCAGATTCGGCACCGGTGCTATTTATGGTACACGCCTTGCCGGTAGCTCGGATATGAGTTTTCTCTCTGTAGATGAACTGAAAACCTTTAAGAAAATAACCGGTGGCGATAGCTTGTATGCCGAGTTCAAAGGACAGCAAGCCTTTGAGTTCACTTATAACGGTCTACTTTGGTTTTGCATGAACAGACTACCTAAGTTCGGTGGTGATGATGGCAAATGGGTTTATGACCGCATTATGGTAGTACGCTGCCCTAACGTAATTCCGAAGGATAAGCAGGACAAAACGCTCCTTGACAAAATGTATGCCGAGCGTGATGGCATTGTTTTTAAGGCTATAAAGGCACTACAGCAAGTTATTACTAATGGCTACCGTTTCTCGGAGCCAGACAGCGTAAGCCTCGCAAGAGAAAAATATATGTCAGATAACAATACTGTGGTCTCCTTCTTTGAGGAGTGTATGTGTGAATGGCCTGATGGGAAAATCAACAAGCACTGTACCACAGGCCGTATCTACAAGGTTTACCAAGGTTGGTGTAGGGAAAACAATAACGGCTTTGCCAAGACTGCTAAAGAGTTCCGGGAAGCTATCGCTTCACACCTCGGCGCAGATTATTCTACAATCACTACCCGGCAGAATGGCAACACCTACTATAAGGATTATTCGCTCACAAGTGAAGCAAAAGAACAGTTTTCGAGGGAATATGGCTATGACGGAACTGTGTTCTTATAAAAATGGTAGCAGTAGTAGCAGTGCTGGTAGCAGTAAAAATCACAACTGCTACCACACCAAATGCCCACAGTGCAAGGCTTTGAGAGCAATCGGTAGCAGTTGTAGCAGTTCTTATAACTTCTTAGCAAAATTTCAAAAAAGTTGGTACAGAGAAATAAAAGAATTCAAAGATTATGCGGAGTGTGAGTATAAACTCGCCAGTACTGCTACTACTGCTACCAACCGGCTGGAAACCCTTGATATACCTCACTTTTCTGCAGTAGCAGTACCAAAAAACTCTGCTACCAGTTCTGCTACTACTGCTACTAAAAATCAAGATATGAAGGGAGGAAAACAGCATGAAGCTAATTGACCTGCTTTATGGCAAAAGTCACAACAGTATCAAAGGTAAACTCTATCTTCGTAACCGTTCCGGAGACCCTGTGACAGTAACAAAAGAAATCCGCTATACCGTCACTGACGGGCAGTCAACTGTTCACATCAATGGTTACGATGATCTGTCCGAATACTGTCGTACTGCTGGATATACCTATCTTTCTGACAAAGCAGTATGAACGCAGGAACCTTATATCCGGACAGTTGGTATGGCTTTTGCTCAAAAATGAGCTAAAGTTTTTGGTACATCCCACAACAATTATTTAAGGAGGAATTTAAAATGGCAAACTATCCACTTACAAAAATGAATAAGGAAGGAACGCTCCTTCACCCGCAACACTCATACTACTCTGATGAATATGCAAAGAACACATTTGATTTATTCCTGTCAGATTGCATCGTTGAAGATGAACATAGAAAACTGCACAAGTATTATCGTCTCCACGCAAAACAGGCTCACAATATGGAAATGGCTTTTGCCTATGATATTCATTGCCCAAATTGTAAAAGCAGTATGCTAAAGCAAATTGGCAGTTCACTCAATTATAACGAACTGGGTCTATATAGATGCCCTGTTTGTGACAAGAAATAAGGAGGAAAAAACAATGATTACTTATACTGAAAGATTACCCTATACCGGCTCACCGGAATATGACAAGCATTTTTGGAACGCTATGCGCGGCAATAATGGCAGTTATGCCGAACTCTCAAAAGCCCGCAACATTGAAACTGGCACTTATCCCATGCCCAACAATGCCAACAATAAGTACATGGCCGCCCTTGAAAAAGAAAGTCTGTTCCGCAATATTGGTACGGTAATTAAGGCATATGACAACGGTTACCGTATTTTCGCCAAGGATAATAATGACCTTGCTCAGTGGGTAGCAGAAGGTGATGCCATCCCAATTTACGAGGGTATAGATGATTTCACCATCAACACTGTGGACAGTTGGAAACTGGCTGCTTTCTTAAAAATGGATGAGGCTTTCATACGTGATACCGGTTTTGATATCGAAAACTACCTTATTAACCGTTTTGCCAAGAACTTTGGCAGAGCCGAGGACAATGCCTTTATTAATGGCACCGGTATTCAAATGCCCACAGGGATTCTAAATGCTATCAATGGAGCAGATGTGGGCATTACCACTGCTGAAATTACCTACGATAATGTTATTAGCCTGTACTTCTCCGTAAAGCCGGAATACCGCAGAAATGCAGTATGGCTGATGAACGATGAAACAGCACTTGCTCTGCGAACTCTCAAGGACAGCACAGGTAATTACCTCTGGAGGGATAATGATGATACCATTCTCGGAAAAAGAGTCATCATCTCCGAATATATGCCAAATGCTCAATCAGACAGCAAGCCTATAGCCTTTGGTGACTTCAGCTACTACTGGGTTATTGGTAGAAGTCCTGTCAGTTTCAAGACGCTCTCAGAGAAGTTTGCCCTGCATGACCAAATTGGCTACCTTGCCTTTGAGTTCCTTGACGGAAAACTCATCCGTCCGGAGGCAGTAAAGGTTATTCAGATAAACACAGAAATCAATGGTTAATAAAAAGATAGTAGGCACAGTGGATATTCTGCTGTGCCTATTTTCTCTAAAAATGTACTTTTTCAAGACGGAATATACACTGAATTATAGCTTATTATAACCGTTTTATTGCGATTGTGCCTTTAATACCCCGTTTGAATTCGCGTTTTTTTGCGTATTACCCCACGCCCGTTGTCCATGCAAAAAGGTGTAGAGATCAGACCACCCCCTACCGGTCAATAAACAATATAAAGGGAGTAACAATTCGTTACGCCATATCGAGAGGAGGAATCTCTATGAATGAAAAAACCATTAGCGTTACCGAAAAAGTAATCGGTGACACTCTCTATATTATAGAATCGGCAGTCAGTAGCACTGCCAAAGAAACCGCTTATGACAAGCTGAAACGCATGATACTTAATGACATCGTGAGCCTTAAAATAAAAAAGGCTTCTTAAACTAAATAACTTGACTTCTTCACAGTAGTACGGGAATATAGAGTACCGCTTGAAGACTGTCGGAAAGGAGGTAAATATGAATAACAGACAGTCTTATACTGCTGTGAAGAACAACGATAAAATAACCGCTCTGTATTGCCGTCTCTCACGGGATGACGAGTCTCAGGGTGATTCTAACAGCATTAAAAACCAGAAAACTATTTTACAGAAGTACGCTGATGACAACGGTTTTTCTAACACAGAATTCTTTGTGGATGATGGGTACAGCGGTACAAACTTTGACCGACCGGATTGGCAGCGTCTTTTATCCCAAGTGGAAGAAGGCAACATCGGCACCGTTATTGTAAAGGACATGAGCCGCCTTGGGAGAGATTATCTTAAAGTTGGTTACTATACCGAGGTACTATTCCCTGGCTCTGATATCCGTTTCATAGCCATAAACAACAATGTGGACAGTGCCAATCAGCAAGATAGCGATTTTACACCATTTCTTAATATCATCAACGAATGGTATGCCAAGGATACGAGCAAGAAAATCCGTTCCGTCTTTAAGTCAAAAGGTCAATCCGGCAAGCCTCTTTGCACTAATCCGCCTTACGGATACATTAAAGATCCGGCAGATAAAACCCATTGGATTGTAGATAAAGAAGCTGCCAAGGTAGTAAAAGAAGCATTTCACTTGTGTATGCAAGGTTATGGTCCTACACAGATTGCCAAAGAGTTTAGAAAACGCCGCATAATGAATCCAACGGCTCATGCTAAGGCAAATGGAGTAAATATCCCGGACAATAGAGGCCATGAGGATGATTATATCTGGCGAGGCAGTACAATCGTTCATATGCTTTCAAGGCAGGAGTATTTAGGGCATACGGTCAACTTCAAAACTTACCGTAAGTCTTATAAGCAGAAAAAGCAGATGAAGAATGACCCGTCAGAATGGATGATTTTCGAGAATACCCACGAAGCAATTATCGAAGAGCCTATGTTCGAGGTAGTGCAGAAAATACGAGATGGAAGACGCAGGCTTACGCCGATGGGCGAAATGCCAATCCTCTCTGGTATGCTCTTCTGTGCTGATTGTGGCAACAAGCTATACCAAGTACGCCACAGAGGTTGGGAACATGACAAAGAGCATTTTGTGTGTGCTACCTACCGTAAAATAAAAGGCGGCTGCAGTTCTCACCAAATAAGAAATGTTGTAGTTGAGGAATTGCTCCTTGACGGTATCCGCCGGATAACAGCTTTTGCCAGAGATCATGAGGACGAATTTGTGGAGATGGTCACCAAGAAAACAAGGATAAAACTTGACAAGAGTATGCGTGACGGAAAACGAGAATTAGAGCAATCACAGGCTCGTATCAAAAAGCTAGATGAAATTATCCAAAGGCTCTATGAGGATAACATCGAGGGTAAAATTTCCGATGAGCGTTTTGCCAAGATGACTGCTAATTATGAAGCTGAGCAACAAAACCTTGAAAGCCGATTGGTAGAACTAAAATCCACTATGACTTCAGAAAAGGAAAGCGCACTGGGTGTAGACCACTTCCTAACCTTGGTAAGAAAGTACACAGATATAAAGGAGCTCACAGCGGAGATTATCCGGGAGTTCGTTGAAAAAATCCATGTTTACAAGGCAGAGCGCATTGATGGCAGACGAGTACAGCGTATCAAAATCGTCTATAACTGCATTGGCGAGTTTGACCCACCGGTTTCTACATCCACCACTGAAAAAGAAAAATCGGCATAGCCGGTAACACTACCAAACTATGCCGATATTTTTCAAAGATTAAAAATCCCTAAGACTAACCCTCTAAAGTCGGGGGCTTTTTTATCATTGAGATCAGACGACGCTAATCGTCTTTTCCCTTTTTCAAACATTCGGCGCAAATGCCGGAGAATGAAACATTTGTCTCGTGGATCTGGTGTTCTGTGGCGCCGTCAAGGCTCAATTCTTCGATCGGTATGTCGAAGATTTTGTCGCATGCTTCACAGCGGAAATGTCCGTGGAAACTATGTGAGGCGTCAAAGCGCATCTCATTTGACGCAACCTTCACGGGACGGATCAGATGTTTTTCCAAGAAAAGTTTGACGGTATTGTACACAGTGGCACGCGAGAATAGATGACCCTCCTTTTGCAATGCCAAGAAGATATCATCGACTGAAGGATGATCCTTCGACGCCACGAGATAATCATAGATGCGCACTCGCTGGCTTGAAGGATTGATCCCATGCGCTTTCAATAGTTCAACTGTGTCATGTTTCATCTGTGATCTCACCTGCTTTAGAAATACATTCGGGTTATTTGTAGGAGTCAGATACTTTCCACTGTTCGTATATTTTTCCGACGAGGTCAATGCTGGGCTTCAGCGTCTTTCCGCCTTCTTCCCAGCCGGAGGGGGTCACTTCCTTACCGCCTGTCCGATGGACGAGCTGGTATGCCTTGATCTGACGGAGCGCCTCGGAGACATTGCGTCCGACGGGCGGTGTCAACACTTCCATGGCCTGGATATTGCCGTTGGGATCGATGATGAAGCGACCGCGAACATCAACACCTTCTTCGCGATCGTACACACCGTACAGTTCACCGATTGCGCCTGAGGAGTCAGACAGCATCGGGAAGGGGACGTTTTTCCCCGCCATGATCGATAATTCCTTGTCATCCCAGATCTTGTGAACAAATGGGCTGTCCACCGAGATCGACAATACGTTGACGCCAAGCGCTTTGAACTCTTCATACCTTGCTGCAACTGCAGACACTTCGGTCGCTCAGACAAAGGTAAAGTCGCCGGGATAGAAGCAAAGCATCACCCATTGACCTTTGAAGTCCTCCAGATTAACGTCCGTAAATTTGCCCTGATGATACGCGGGTGCGGTAAATAGAGGGGCTGGTTTTCCTACCATTGGCATGTTCTTATTTCCTTTCTGCATTTCATACCCTACCGTACTTCGGCAGGCGTTCCTGGATAATTGTAACGATTATAAGATCGTAACAATTATAAACAACTTTATGCTAACACGGCGCATAAAATTGCGCAATCCTATTCATGAAATTTATGCCTTGTGATATCGTGATCTTAACAAGGAGGAAGCGACATGAACGATCATTCATTCAGCCAAAAAGCCATTGAGGCGCATCGCCTCTGGCAGGGGAAAATTGAAGTTAATTCCCGTGTTCCCGTAGATTCCATGGATGCGCTTTCCATCGCTTATACGCCGGGGGTTGCAGCACCCTGTCTTGAGATTAAGGACGATGTGAATAAATCCTACGATTACACAAGGCGCTGGAACATGTGCCTGGTCGTCACCGACGGCTCTGCCGTACTCGGATTAGGCGACATCGGACCGGAGGCCGCCATGCCCGTAATGGAGGGTAAATGCGTTTTATTTAAGGCCTTCGGAGATGTGGACGCATTCCCTTTATGTATTAAATCACAAGATGTCGACGACATCGTACGCACGATATACCTTTTGTCCGGCAGTTTCGGCGGCATTAACCTGGAAGATATCGCAGCTCCACGTTGCTTTGAAATCGAGCGGCGCCTAAAGGAATTATGCGACATTCCCGTTTTTCACGATGACCAGCACGGGACCGCAGTGGTCGTGCTTGCCGCGCTTTTAAACGCGGTGAAATTGACCGAAAAAACAAAAGAAAAAACCCGTGTCGTTTTCTCAGGAGCAGGCGCGGCATCGATCGCGGTTGCCCAACTCCTGTTAGAGGCCGGTTTCAAAAACCTTGCCCTCTGCGACCGCCACGGCCTACTCTATCCTGGCCGCCCGAAGGGGATGAATGAAGAAAAGACAAGAATCGCACAAATCATCAATCCCGAAGGGCACCAAGGCGATCTCTCACATGCCCTAAAGGGAGCGGATGTGTTTATCGGACTTTCGGCCGCCGGTCTTTTAACGGGCGAAATGGTGGAAGCCATGGCAAAAGACCCGATCATTTTTGCCTGCGCCAATCCCGACCCTGAAATTGATCCTGAAATAGCTCATGAAAAAGGCGCGTACATAGTGGCCACGGGTCGTTCCGACTATCCGAATCAAATCAACAATGTGCTGGCGTTTCCCTCGATCTTTCGCGGCGCTTTTGACGCGCGCGCATCCAAGATCAATGAAAAGATGAAAATGGCCGCCGCCCATGCGCTGGCCGACATCTTAGAAGCCGATGAACTGTCCGTCACGCGGATCTTGCCTGACGCGATGGACCCGCGTATCCGGGAAACGGTCGCCAGGGCCGTTTTTGAAGCGGCGGTCGAGACAGGCGTCTCACGGATATAAAAAAACCGGCGGGGTGACCGCCGGTTTTCTTTTATTCGGGTAATTCGAGTTCCGGTTTCTTCTTTCTTTGCCAGGCGTGCATGGCAAGCGCCAGGGCGATGACACCATAGGAGATGAATACACGGAAGTACTCACCGATCATGGCGTTGTCAAACAGCACTTTGCCGGCCTCAGGTGCGACGATAAACAACGTATGGAATAAGATCACGCCCGTGATCGCCTGTTTATTAGTCGCCTTTTGCACGGATGCGCCGCCGACCAACAGGGCGGCGATCGCGAACTGACCCACCTGAAGGTGCGCGCCGTAGGTCGCAAAAGTCCCCAAGTTCTGCAAGTAGATCAATTGTCCCCAGGACGCCAACACCGTCGAGATGATCATGGCGAGGATGCGCACGCGGTCCACATGAATGCCCGAGGCATTCGCGATGACCTGACTTTGTCCCACCGTTCGCATATTCTGCCCCAGACGTGTCGACAAGAAGGCCTGGTTAAATACCGCAAGCCCCGCGACAAGCGCGAAGGGGAGCACCGCGATCGTAGAACGCGTCACGATGGTCTCAATAAAGGGGATATAGGTTATGGCGTAAAGCAGGAGCGCCCCGACAATCCAGGCAATGTAACGCTTTGGGTTGAAGCGTTCATCGGGCGTACGCTTATTCTTGATGAATTTCCAAACAGACAAGAACACGATGAACACACAGCCGATTTCAATCGCGTTTACCACCGGCAGCCGGTCAGTCATGAGATAACGCTCGACTGCCGGGATATAGGTTAGAGCATAGATCACAGCTGAAGCGATGAGTAGGACAAGCGGCCCTAGGGGGAATTTTCTCTTGTTTTTTAACTCCGTGATAATCCGTATGACCGCCAGGACTGCGATCGCAATGAATAGCACGAGGATCAGGTCAACCAATTTGACAAGATCAAGTGCGTATTTCATATTGCCTGTGAGGTCAATGGTGTTCTTTATGCCGACACCGCCCGGGATCACGAGGCCGTTTGTTTTCACGGGCAGGACACCGCCCAGGATGTAGAGGAAGAAGAGCTGGTAAAGACCATCGGCAAAGAACCCGAGGATGAGCCCCGCGATCATTTCCGCACCCTTCATCTTGTTGAACAGCCGTCCCACGCCAAAACCGAAGAGGACCGACAGCGGCGTTGCGATCGCAAAGGCGACCAGCATACCCGTCAATCCTGTCATGCCCCAGTCGACGGCAAAGAACAGCCCCATCTGGGCCGCGATTGCGCCGATGACGATACTGAAGTTCAAGCCCATTCCGGCTAAGACCGGAATGAGTAACGACATCACGGTGAAGCCGTTTCGTCCGAAGCGGATAAAAATATTCTCCACGACAAAACTCATCGGATTACCGGAGACAAGGACCGCACCGATACACAGCGCGCCGAAAAGAAGCATGACTTTGTTTTCAAACAGCCAGCTAAAGACCCTTTGCGTGCCCGTTTCTTTTTGCGTCAAGAGGAGCTCGGTATCATGTTCCGCGGTGTCAAGGTGATTATTGTTATTTTTCAACTTGGTTGCCTCCTCTCGTCTTGGACAGCGCATACAGGATGATGCCGTTCGAGATGATGATGCGCAGCACTTCTGATAGAGTGCTGCCTGAAGGCATCAACTTCTTAATCACGGGAAGTGAAGTTGTGAGGATTCCCTGAAAGAGCAAGGCGCCGAGGATGACGTTTGTAATCGACGCACGCCGGGTCGTTGCGCCGCCGATCAGGATGGCGGCCACACACTGGAAGCCCATCATGAGCGGTGCGTTATAAAGCTGCAAAAATCCGAAGACCTGCGCGTACATGATGATGCCGATGGCACCTAACACGGTGGAAAGTACCGTGCCGAGAATCCGCATATTATCCACATTGATCGCGTTGGAGCGTGTGAAAAGTGTATTCTCGCCCGCGGCACTCATGGCAATGCCCGTCTTGCTTCTTAGAAACAGCCACATTAACAGGCATAAGAACAAGAAGAACAGAATAACGCCCAGCGGGATGACAACACCGCCCAGTTCAAAGGCCATCCATCGAAGGGCGGTGGGGTGCGTTTGGGCGACTGCCGGGTTACTCATAAGGCCGCCGAAACTATCTTCCAGGTTAATCGTATTGCGCATGCCCTCGCCGGCAATCGGCCAGACAAGCGTACCTGATTTGAACGGCAGTGACAGCCACACGATGTTGGCAAAGGCGATGGCCGAAAAGCCGACATAGGTCGACACGGTCATCTCCGATCCCTTGACGCGGTTTAGCAGTAAACCGTACACAAATCCCAGTAAGATGGCGATGGGGATGGCGATGAGCAACGAGAAACCCAGATCAGTCCACGGGCGGTTAGTACCATGGCGGAAGGACAATTCGATCGCCGTGGTACTCCCGATGAGTCCGGCCACGATGCCCAGTGATACACCGAAGTTCAGTCCGATCCCGCTTTGTACCCCCGGTACCATGGCAAGGATCAGGATGCCGAACATCGACCAACGACGCAGGACATCGCTGAATACATCGGTCAATTTCAACCCCATGAACGGGGAGACGACGATCAAAAGGACAAAGAACAGCCCGATGATGATTCGAGGCCATCCGACACGCTGAATGATGTCTTTCATATTACGCATGGGCGACCTCCTCTTCGATATCCTTTACGGACATGCCGGCCATGGCGAGGCCGAAAGCGGCGTCAGAAGCGTCAGGCGGCAAAATCTCTGACACCTTGCCTTCCGCGACAATCGCAATGCGGCTGCAGACCGAGCGCAGTTCCACAAGCTCTGAGCTGATAATAATGATGGTCATATCTTCTTCAAGGTTCATTTTGACCAAATGTTCAAGCACAAGCTTCTTTGCGCCGATATCAATTCCCCGCGTAGGCTCTGCCACGATGAGTATTTTTGGATTCATAGTCAAGGCACGCGCGAGGCAAACTTTTTGCTGGTTGCCGCCGGACAGGCTTCCGCTTTTTTGCTGCGGGCCGGTACAGCGTATATCGAGCAGCTCAATCATGTTGAGTGCGTGTTCTTTTGATTTTTTGCGGTTCAACAGGGAGAAAGGTCCCCATTTTCTTAAAAATCCGTTATGGATCTGCATGGACGAGAAAATAATGTTTCGTTCAATGGATTCACCCAAAAGCAAACCCACCCCACGCCGATCTTCAGAGACAAAGGCAACCTCGTGGCGCAGGGCGTCGCCCAAGCGCTCCAAACGAAGTTTTTCGCCAAAGATCTTGACTTCCCCCTCCGCGGGGAATAGCCCCATAATGCCGTTTATGATGCCGATTTTCCCTTGACCTGCTAATCCGCCAAAACCGAAAATCTCACCTTTTTGAATACAGACATCCATATTCTTAACTTGTTCGCCCGGCATGGCGACAGAAAAACCATTGAGCTCGAGTGCGACCTCGTCCGTGGCGCATTCTGCCCTGGTATCGGTGACATCGACCAGACGCTCGACTTTTCTTCCGATCATTTTGCCTGCGATTTCGACGACCGTCATGTCTTTAGTCATGGCGCGTTCGATCAGCTCGCCATCTCGCAAAATGGTAAGACTGTCTGCGATCGTCAACACTTCGTCAAGCCGGTGCGTGATGAAGATGATGGCAATCCCTTGTTCTGCGATCAGTTTCATGATGTCAAGCAGGCGATCGGCTTCACTTTCGGTCAATACAGCGGTCGGTTCATCAAAGACTAAAAGACGTATGCCTGTTTTATCAATTTCACGCGCAATCTCGACAAATTGTTTGTAGCCGATCGGAATGCCGGCGACTTTCACATAATCCTCGATATTCATGCCGATGCGCGATAAGGCTTTGCGAGCATCACGGCTCATCGCCTTGCGATCCAGTATATCCATGGAGGGTCCCAAAAAGCGCGACAGGAAGGTCGGGCGGCCGATCTCTCGTCCCACTTTGATGTTTTCCGTGATGGTAAAGTCGGGGATCAGCATAAACTCCTGATGGACCATGCCGATTCCGTAGTCCATCGCCTCATGCGGATTAGCGATGTTGACCTTCTCACCTGCGATTTCAACGGCTCCTTTAAAACCGCCGGTCGTATGGATCACGGGCATACCGAAAAGTATATTCATGAGCGTTGATTTCCCCGCGCCGTTTTCACCGACAAGCGCGTGGATTTCACCCGGCTTCACCTCCAGATCGACTTCATTTAAAACTTGATTGCCGTAATACTCCTTACTTATCCCTTTCATGGATAAAACAGGTGGCCCATCCATATTACGTTCTCCTTTGATTTCTGTTTCCAAAAAAGCGCACCGACCCCGACGGGAGCCGGCGCGCTCATTTTCAGCTCAGCATGATTTAGCAACTAAGCATCTAATCACGCGCACCTAATTATTCGATCGGCTTGCTGAAATCGACGAAGGGAGCAAGGAGCAGGTAGAAGTTATCAAGCTCAACTCCATCGCCTGTCACGTAGTTCGTGATTTTGATGTCGCTTACGTTGTATTCCTTGGCGGCTTTTTCGATCGCACGGGCAAACGCTGCAGGATCGTGACGATCAGTGAATTTACCTTCGCAGAACTCAATCGCGTATTCGACACCGGCACCCACCATCAGCATGTTGACGGGGACGCCCCATGTGGACATGCGGCCTTCCTGGCCATGCTCCATCAGCTTTTCGCGGATTGACTCGAGCAAGTATTTAACATCACCTTCATGACCGGTCACGTCAATGTTAAGCGCCGCGGGATAGCCGTGGTAGGGGCTCGGGCAGCACTGCTGCGGATATACGCCGCCGCCTTTCATGACTTCACGGATCAGGGGCTCTTGCAGGCCGCAGTTGGTTGAGAAGAACGCCGTATCTTTGCCCAATTCAGTCAATTTTTTCGGGACATCTTCCACAATAAACTGCTGCGCTCCGGAGATGCCGGCATCACCGGTCGGGTCGGGTGCTTCAACGTCCATGAATTCAATACCTAACTTTTCGCAGGTCTCGATCATGATCTGACGGCGTGCTGCGATGGTCTCATAGCCGAGGTGACGCGGGAACGAATAGTGCAAGAGGCGTGTTGCGCCCATGCGAGCCGCTTCGGTCGGGATGGTGACACCCATGGACAGCTCGTCCACGAGCATGCTGATGTCAGCTTTTGCGGACATGACATCGGGCGGTTCGGCGCAGACACCCGTGATAAACAGCATGTCGGGGCGTGTTTCGCGTACTTTGTCGATGGCGGCAGCAGCGCCCGGGACGGCCTGAACGAAGACAATCGCCTTCACTTTTTCGTCTGACGCAAGCTGCAGTACACCTTGGATGACCTGCTCAACTTCCGATGGGAAGTTATCGGGGTAGGTCGCTGTAACGATCATGTCGCCATAACGCTCCTTGATCCTCTGAGCGGCCTGATACTCTTCCTCACCTTGAGAGACGGTCCCCGTGTAGATCGCGATTTTGTAATCGTCTGCCGGTTCCGGCTCACCCGATTCTACCGGGGGTGCTTCTGTCTTGGTGGGATCTGTCGGCGCGGGTCCTTCGCCTCGGCAGGCCACGACTGCGAAGATCATCATCACCGCCAGTAACGCCACGAGAATATTCTTTGTCATAAATCTTCCTCCAATTGTTGTTCATCCATGTCCGGATGACCGTATTCTTTTGGGTTGCCCAAAAGAGAGTTCCGCTAAAGCGGGCGGACAAAGTGGAAATACACTTCTCACAGAAATTGAGAAGTGTGTTAATCATAAATATTCAAAGAAACTTTGTCAACAAGATTGTGCTGTATATGTTGACAAATATTCCACATATTCGTCTAATTCTATTCTCATCTGCACCATTAAATGAAGGATTGCTCGAGGACTATGGCATTATGCACTGAAAATATCAATTAGCAAATAAGACAATACAGCATACAAGCATAATGTGGTATTGACGCAAGTCGGATGACCCCTTGAAACTTGGGGGTCCGAAATTTTTTGGGCATTTGAGTTGCGTATAAATATCATGATTATGCGATTACTGTATGTATAAACAAAGATATTGCCTTACTTGGCGATTTGGTCAAAGCCCGTAAGCCATGTCTGATTCGATGTGCCGAACATGTAGTTCAATATGAGCGCGTCCGTGATCCCGTTATCTTTGACCAAGGTCGGAAGGCTTCTTACGTAGTAGCGGGGATCGACGACATATATTTCTTCAAAATGGTTGGCGAGATAGGGCACAAAGGCATTTCCGAACGAGTCCTTCACCAAAAGGATTTTTCGGCCGTTCTTGTGATTGGTTTCAATCTTCAAAAGCGCCCGGTCGCCGCCTGAGAAGTTGAGGTAGCTGTTGCCGCCCTTGATGCGTTCGTCATTCAGGCGAATTTTATAGGATGACGTCATCTCACTACTGTCCCAGGCGGTCGCTGTGTACTCAGCATTCGGGCGCCAACCTTCTGTGGTGTCGGGGTTGTTTTTCAAGACCTCGTCTTTTGACACTCGGTACAAGGAACCTAGGTAGGTGCCTTCCAACTCATAGTGTTCCATCGCCTCAAGCGGCAAGGGGTCAAGGCCTGCTGACTCACAAAAAGCGACATAAGCATAATAAGCGCCAAGGCCCGTCCAATGGTGATCCGTGCGGTAATAGATGTACTGATCACGATGGAAAAGCAGTTGGTCATAGGCATTGACCGTGCGGATATTGGCGTCAAGCGCGTCATTCACGATACCAATGCACATGATTTGAGACGAATAACCTGCGTGGTGTTCGTCAGGCGCAAAAAGCTCAATAGCCGTCGGCGCGATGAGGCTGTAGAGTTGCGTACCCTCACCTAGTTTTTGATCGAAGGCGTTCAAACGCTCCGCGTAGGCCTTAAGTTTATCTTCATTGCCGTAGTAGCGCTCCATCGCCCGTTTGTTAATAATCAAAAGCAGTTTGGTGGAAATGACCTCCTCATCGGGCGCCAAAGGCGGCGGCGTGGGAGGGGAGGTCGGCTCTGTGGGGTTTTCTGTTTCAGTCACGTCCGGGTCGTCACTTTGGGAGGGCACCGGATCGGTCGCGGGCGGTTCGGTGGGTTCAGGCTCCTCCGGCAGATTTGAACCTTCCTCATCGGGGATCAGGTAAATGGCCATCCCATCGGCGTTCAGGTTCGGGTAGGCGAGTTTACGCCAAGTTTTGCCGGAGCTTATGAAGGATTCGCGAAAGGGGAACTGATCGCTGTACCATTTTTCGATTTTAACCGCCTGTTCTCCCGTAAGCGCGTCCGCATAGCTGAGTTCCGGGAATCGGCTGAGCCGGCGGCCCTCATCTTCCGAAATATCCTGTTCCGGCAAAATAAGGTGCAGGACCCCGATCACAAGAAGCGTGACAAGGAAGCTTACGATGAGGATGGTCTGGTTCTTCTGGCGTGTCGGCATGGCGTGTTCCTATCGTTAAAAACGGAAATACAAAAACGGATTGTAGCTCGAGGCTACAAGGGAAGCGGAGGTCAATAAAAGCAGAAAAAGGACGCCGGCGGTTTGCAAAAATCCGCCTACAGGCGAAGATTCAATTTGCCTTAAGGGGCGTTTGAAACGCGCTTTGAACCAAGGCAGAAGCGGGGTGGCGAAAATAAAGGCTAAAAGAATGAAGACGAGATGCTGCTTCCATAGTATTTTGGCCTCAATGTCCAAAAAGCCCGCAAGTCCCGGCGCAAATATTCTTTTCCAGTACGTGAGCAAGCGGCCCATGCTCGTAAAGTAAAACAAACTCCATCCGACAAAGACGGCCAGCATGCTGCCGATATGCCCGATGACACGCGGGATTTTGCCCTGATAAGGCAAAATGAAAGCGCGCTCGAACATGAGCAGGATGAAGTAATAAAGGCCCCACAAAACAAAGTTCAGGCTTGCGCCGTGCCAAAGACCCGTCAAAAACCACACGATGAAGGTGTTGCGTAGGCGATGATGTCGGTTGCCGCCCAGCGGGATATAGACATAGTCGCGAAAGAAGGTGCTCAGCGAGATATGCCAACGCCGCCAAAAGTCGGTGATTGTTCGGGCAATGTACGGGTATTGGAAGTTTTCGAGAAAATGGAATCCAAACATCGCCCCAAGTCCGATGGCCATGTCGGAATACCCTGAAAAATCAAAATAAATCTGAATCGTAAACGCGATCATGCCTAAGATGGCCGTGGCCGAGCTGATCTGCGCAAAATGCGTGGACTCCAAGCAGAGCTCCACAATTTCGCTCGCGTAGTTTGCGATCAAGACTTTTTTGGCTAAGCCGACAAGAAAACGCCCGATCCCGCCGCTCATTCCTGAGAGTGTGATTTTTCTTCTTAAAAGTTGCTGTTCAATGTCGGCGTAACGGACAATAGGTCCCGCGATCAGCTGCGGGAACAGCGAGACATAAAGAAGAAATCGGGCAAATGAGCGCTGTATCTTGATTTCACCGCGATACAAATCAATGATGTAGGTGAGCGCCTGAAAGGTATAAAAGGAGATTCCGATCGGCAATGAAATAGTGGGAACCGAGAGTTTGACGAAGGGAATCGTATTCAGGATTTCAACAATGAAGCCGGTGTACTTAAAATAAACAAGACTTGAGAGCGCGATCACGATCGCGAGGACAAGGAATACTTTCTTTTGCCTCTTGGCTCGACTTCGGTGCATGAGGCGCCCGCATATCCAGATAATGAAGGCGGTAAAGATCATAAGGAGGACATAGATCGGTTCGCCCCAGGCGTAGAAGAAAAGCGATGCGATCAGCAATATCGCATTTTGCGCGCGTATGCTCGGCGTCAGCCAAACTGCGACAAGGCAGAGCGGCAAAAACACGTAAAGAAAAATCAGCGACGAAAATACCATTGACGAATCTCCATGTTTCACATTCTATGCATTGCGCTTTGAATGTCAACTATTGAAATAGTAGGAGTGCCTCTTCGGTCTCAATCCAGGCCAAGAGGAGATCGACCACCCCGCCGTAGCTTTTGACGCCTTCCTCTTCCCGGTTAGCCTTCAGGTACTGGTCGTTAATGGTCTCGGACAGTTGGGCGATCGGCGTGTCAAAGGCTTTCCAATAACTGGATTCGGCTTCGAGGTCACGGATGACAGCAGGGGAGAGCGATTCGCGATACACCTGATAATAACGCGAGGGATCTTCCTCCCATAATTTTCTTGCGATGCTTTTCCATGAAGAGATCAGTCCGGAGTACTGCCACACAGGTTCCGGATGGTACATGCAACTTAAAACAGCGGCAAAATCACAGTCGCCTTCGCGCGCAAATCCTCGAGCATGGGCCATTTCATGGGCCGCGGTAACAGGGATCATGAAATCAGGCTGATCGATATGGACATTGGGTTCCACTAGAAGAGGCATGTAAAGACCGACAATGTTCGTGTAGGACCAGTACCTTGACAATAAAACGCCTTTGGGTTTTGCCCGCACGCGACTCTGGAGCGCGGGATAGTGAGACGATGCCGCATCCCAGCCTGATTCCGCCTCACGCCAAAGGGAGGGCAAGGAATGGATGACAAGCACACCGGACTCGTCCTCCCTAAGAGGATCTCTTACTTGAGACGCCGCTTTTCCTAAAATGCGCGCGGCATCCTCTAGCTCATGGACAGAATAGCGCCTGACCGAAAGATCCATCGCTTGCTGTAGGGGGGAGCGCGCATAGTTTAAACCGTGTAAAAGTAAAAATAAGGATAAGAGGATGAAGACAACACCGAGCACCCAAAGGCACACCCGAAGGATCCGCCGGCCCCTATGTTCGTTTGTCTTGACCAGGCGGATAATCGAATAGATAAAAAGCCCGATTAAGATGAATGGCCCGATGACCACGAAAGCTTCTGTGACTGAGAAGGGGAGAAGGCTTATAGGCCAGGTCCAAATGGATGCCAGTAATTCAAAAATATGGCGGCTGTAAAAATCAGCCACTGCGGGATTTTGGAAGGCAATCGCGCGAAAAAAAAGTAGGAGAAGAACGATCAGCCCAGCGATACCGGCAAACAGAAGCGACGCCCGCAAAGAGGGACGGCTGTCGTTTTGTTTAATTTTTCTTATAGGATGTCCCGCCATGTCCTTTTCTTTCAGATGAATGGAATTTATTGTCTCATAAGGGAGGCCATTCGTCATCTCTTGTTTCTGCTATGATAATCAGAGTCATTTGATTAACGGATTGTCGTTTCTAGCGCATAGGAAGAAAGGATTTATTATGAACATACCGACCCCCCATATTGAAGCAAAAAGCCCCGATGAAATCGCCAATACGGTCTTAATGCCCGGCGATCCGCTACGCGCGAAATTCATCGCGGACACGTATTTTGAAAACCCCGTCCAGTTCAATCAGGTGCGGGGCATGTTGGGATACACCGGCTATTACAAAGGAAAACGAGTCTCCGTGATGGGTTCGGGGATGGGAATCCCCTCATCGATGATTTACTTCCATGAGCTTTACGCCTTTTATGAAGTGGACACGATCATTCGTATCGGGAGTGCGGGGGCCATGCAGCCGCACGTCCATCTGCACGATCTTGTGATCGCCACCGCATCGAACACGGACTCAAAGATTAACCATGGACTCTTTGGTCCCTACGATTTTTGCCCGACTCCGGATTTTGACTTGCTGGTCGAGGGGGTTAAAAAGGCCAAAGCGATGGACATTCCTGTCCACGCGGGCACCGTGCTTTGCTCCGATCAGTTCTATCGCGATTTTCCGGAAGAGGTGATGGGTAATCTCATGCGCTACGGAGCTCTATGTGCGGAGATGGAGTCAGCCGCCCTTTATATGACCGCCCGAAAACTCGGGAAAAGAGCACTGGCCATGTTCACGATCAGTGACCATATCCTGACCCAGGAAGCAGATTCGCCGGAGGCCCGCCAGGAGGGCTACCGCCAGATGATGGAACTTGCGCTTGAAATCGCGCCGGCATAGATAACAAAAGTGCGGGCCGTGTTCGGTCCGCACTGATTCACAAGATCACGTGTAATTTTATTTTCATTTAAAAATTCTTATCGATTAAAAATCACTTGAATTCTCTTCGATTGCTTTTGCAAGAAACTCTGAGAACGGCACGGAACCCAGGCTTCCGTCATCACGGCTCCTAACGGACACCGAGTTGTTCGTGGATTCCTCATCGCCCACAATCAGCATGTAAGGGACCTTTGCCAGCTGCGCTTCACGGATCTTGTAACCAATCTTTTCGTCACGGATATCAAGTTCCGTCCGTAAGCCCGAGGCTTTCAGTTGCTCGACAACCTCTTGGGCGTAAGCCTCATTCTTGCTTGAGATAGACAGGACACGTATCTGCTCGGGTGATAGCCAGAGCGGAAATTTCCCCGCGTAATGCTCGATTAAGATCGCCATGAAGCGTTCAAGCGCGCCGTAGGCGACGCGGTGCAGGACGATGGGTCGATGTTTCTCGCCGTCCGATCCGATGTACTCAAGGTCGAAACGCTGAGGCATCTGAAAATCGAGCTGAATGGTGCCGCACTGCCAGCTTCGGCCGATCGCGTCATTAATGTGGAAATCGATTTTCGGTCCGTAGAAGGCGCCGTCGCCTTCGTTCACCTGGTAGGGGGTACCGAGTTCATCTAAAACTTCTTTCAAGACACTCTCTGCGTAATTCCAGTCCTCGATGTCACCCATTGCGTTATCAGGCCGGGTCGACAGTTCGACGTCATAATCAAAGCCAAACTTGCGGTAGACACTGTCAATCAAGTGGAAGATCCCCTTGATCTCGCCGGGCAGCTGATCCGGTGTCATGTACAGATGCGCATCGTCCTGAGTAAACGCTCGAACGCGCATCATACCGTGAAGGGTTCCGGACAATTCGTGGCGGTGTACCAGCCCCAACTCGCCCATTCGCAAGGGCAGATCGCGGTAGGAATGCGGTTTGCTTTTGTAAACCAGCATTGCGCCCGGACAGTTCATGGGTTTGACGGCATAGTCTTCCTCGTCAATTTTGACCGTGTACATATTCTCCTGGTAGTGTTCCCAGTGACCGGACTCTTCCCAAAGCTTCCTTGACAGGATGATGGGCGTTTCGATTAAGACATAGCCCGCTTCGTAGTGGATTTCTTTCCAGTAGTCGACCAGCAAGTCTTTGAGGATTTTGCCCTTCGGCAACAAGAAGGGGAATCCCGGCCCCACATCCGACATCATGAAGAGCTCCAGCTCGCGGCCCAGCTTCCTGTGATCACGCGCTTTTGCCTCCTCCAACATCTGGAGGTAGTTTTCGAGTTCCTTTTTAGTCGGAAAGGAAGTGCCGTAGATGCGTGTCAGCATCTTGTTTTTTTCGTCCCCATGCCAATAGGCGCCTGAAACGCTCAATAATTTAAAGGCCTTGATCTGCTTGGTGTAGCGTACATGCGGGCCCGCACAAAGGTCCGTGAAGTCACCCTGACGGTAAAAGGAGATTTCCTCATCTTCGGGAAGATCAAGAAGCATCTCAAGTTTGTAGGGTTCATCCTGACTTTTGACAAATTCAATGGCCTCATCGCGAGGCAGTGTGAAGCGTTCGATCTTGTAATTAGCTTTCACGATTTTCTTCATGGTCTCTTCGATAAGTTCGAGGTCTTCTGAGGAAAATCCTCCTTCCCGATCGAAGTCGTAGTAAAAACCGTTTTCAATCGCAGGTCCTATGGCCATTTTTGTTTCAGGCCAAAGCTGTTTCACAGCGTGCGCCAGCACATGGGAACTGCTATGCCAAAACGCATGCATGTCCAATTCACGGTCTTCATCCGACGCTGTCGTCGTCATCACAACCTGTTCTTTCTTTTGATCCGCCAAAGGATCATTGAATGGTTGTTCCTGCTGTGGCATGTCAGTTCCTCCTTATAATTTATTTGACCCGCCAAAAGATCTAAAAGACGTCCAAACGGGCTGCTTTTCAGCATAAACCAGAACGGCGCGATTGACAATCGCTTCGGTTAAGAGTAGTCAACGGTTACGCTTTTTCGATATTCTTTTAAATGGTGAGGTAAGGGCACGCATGAGCCCTTTAAATACGGAGCTTGGGCGAAAAATGCGCGGGAAATATTGCATGCGGCCTGTCGCGTGGGCCCGTATGAGCATGGCAATTTCCTGCTCTCTCACCTGTGTGTTGTCACGCATCATGTAGCCCGAGGTATCCCGGGCCGGTTCATAAAAGCGGTACCAGGCGCCGTAGGCATCTCCCAGGCCGAAAATATGGCCGGCCTCATGGGCGGCCACATGCGGTAGGCACCGCATAGGCGTTTGAGTGGGAAGCACCATGTAACCCGGATATTTGGGGCTCCAATTTAAGCCGATGCTCTCGATTTGCCCCGTTTTAAAAATGCCCCATAGTCGCCGATAAAAAGGGCTTGCGACATGAGCAGGAAGGAAAAGTGAGGGTTTATAGTAGATGCGGACCGTGCGCCTTTTTGAAATATCTTCTCGTTGCACATGCCTTATGTGTACATGCACTTGAAGGTGCGAGTCGAAGTCATGGGGAGGCATATTTTTGGCTTCACAAAAAACCATAATTGCCTTTTTTATGTCATCCGTGATTTTGTAGTGTCCGCTCCAATGGTCGATAATGCCCTGATCGATCGTTTCTTGAACCTCTTTGGAACGCCGATTGTACGAAAAAAGACAGTCGATCGTGAGTCCCTCTTTTGTCAGGGACACGATAATGGGATCTTGTTGTTTCATACGCGATGTGCTTCATACCAGCTATCAAAGGCGTCTGTTTCATGCGCCTTCGGGATGGAAGGTTGAGCGCCTCGCCGTGTGACGGAGATGGCGGCCGCCCGTGTCGCGCGGTCAATGATCGGCGCGAGTTCATCAATCGAGGGGATGAAGGGATATAGCCTGTCTTTTCGCGCTTCGATCAGGCGATCGATCCCAGCGGCTAACACACCGTTAAAGCAGTCGCCGGCCGCAGTCGAATCGACCATGGCGACGCGATAGGCGGTAAAACGTGCGTTTCCATTGTTGTTAATCAGTAAGGAACCCTGTTCGCCGAGTGTCACCACGAGTGTTGAGAGGCCGCGTTCCAACAATACAGCGCCTGCCCGATCAAAGGCGCTTGTATCCTGTTTGGGCCAATCACTCAAAAGCAAAAGTTCTGTCTCATTGGGAGTCATAAGATCCGCATTCTGATAAATCGAAGATGGTAATGAGACCGCCGGGGCGGGATTTAAAATGCTGAACACTCTTTCTTCCCGCGCGATAACAAGGGCTCTTTCAACGGCCTCAAGCGGTATCTCAAGTTGCAATAAGAGGACGTTAGAGCGTGCAATAAGGGGACGTAAAGCGTCCATGTCATCCGCTGTGAAACAGCCGTTTGCACCCGGCACAACCACAATGCGGTTATGCCCTTGTTGATCGACGATGATCTGGGCGACGCCTGTGGAGGTATCACTTACCTTTTCGATGAAGCTCGTGTCGATGGGGTCTTGACCGAGTGTCTCGATCAAGATATTCCCAAAGGCATCATTGCCGACGCGTCCAGCCATCACGGTGGCGGCACCGTCCCGCGCGGCGGCGACGGCCTGATTGGCTCCTTTGCCACCCGGAATCTGGTGAAAATCGTCACCGGTCACGGTTTCACCCTGTTCGGGCGCCCTTTGGGTGTTCACGACGAGATCCATATTGATGCTTCCGATGATGGTAATCATGCGTTCATCTCCTTCTCCTTTTAGCTGGAATAAGTATAGCATCGGAGTCATTTTGAAAAGGCAGGCAAAATCATTCAGATTTTTCAGTATAATGACGGAGATTGGGTCAAAAACGTTATGACCCGAAGGTGATCATGGATATTTTTGCAATCGTGACTCTCTTGGGAGGGTTGGCATTATTCTTATACGGGATGCGGGAAATGAGCAACGGCCTCATGCTCGTTTCGGGACCGCGATCCCCATCATCATGGGTCAAAATATCGGGACCTGCGTCACGGCGCTCACAAGCAGCATCAATACGACCAAGAACGCGAAACGCGCCGCGCTCATTCATTTGTTTTTCAACGTGATGGGAACCGCGGTTTTCATGTCAGGATTCTATTTACTGAACGCGATTCGCCCGTTTAGTTTTCTGAATCACAGCCCCGGCGCCATCGACATCGCGATCATGAACACCGCGTATAAGGTGAGCGCGACCGCGCTGTTTTTACCTTTCCGTGATTGGCTGGTGAAATTTGTTGTCTGGATCACGCCGACCAAAGAAGGCGAACAGTTCGATCTCTTGGAGGAGGCTTCGGTGTTCGCGGCGCTTGATCCGCGCTTTTTAGAGACACCGGGATTTGCCGTTACCCAAAGTCGTCAGCTGACCAATCAGATGGCTGAGCTAGTCGGACGGCAATTTGCCTCATCTTCAGAACTCCTGGATGTATATGACGCACAAAAATTCCGCGACAACAGTCGTATGGAAGATCTGGTCGATCAGTATGAGGATCACCTGGGAACTTATATGGTGCAGATCAACGCGCGCCATGTGACGGATCGAGAGAAGCAGCTTTTGACCTTACTGATGCAGAGCTTAAGTGATTTTGAACGAATTTCGGATCATGCCTTAAGTATTGCGCGTTCCGCAAAAGAGATGAGTGACAAGCAGGTGTGCTTTTCTCAGTCGGCCGTCAGTGAAGTGGAGATCTACAAACAGGCCGTCGGACGGCTTTTACACACAACCGTTCAGGCCTTCGTGACCGACGACCTAGAGCTTGCCACGCATGTGGAGCCTTTGGAAGAAGTAGTGGATGAACTCACCGATGAACTGCAGGCGCGCCATGTGCAGCGGCTGCAAGACGGGCGCTGCACCTTGGAACTCGGATTCATTTTGATGGATGTCCTGACGAGTATGGAGCGTATCGCGGATCACTGTTCCAACATCGCGGTCAGCATGATCGAGCTGTCCCGCGACAGCCTTGACCAACATGCCTTTTTGCAGAGTTTTCGCAAAGAGCATATGTTCGCGGTCATGTACGAGCAGTACCACTCCAATTACGAGTTGCCCGCGCTTCCCGTGTCGGATTACGAGCAGCAGTTATCGCTTGATGACACGGTTCTCCGCTAAGACACAAACTTCAAACTATTCGATTTTTTCACCTTCGAAGTTTCCCGTTTTCGACATGGCGGTGACGGTCCCTTCAATGGTTTTCCCGTCTTCGGACAGGGTCCCTTCAAGGTCCACGTTAATCGAAAAGACCACGAAACTCATGGATGTTTCCAGTGTGAAGTGGTTGCCGTCAATCTTGCCGTTGACAATGTCGTAGTCTTTACCCGATTTTTCATCGTGCATGACTCCGTGAAACGTGTCGCCGTCCACGGTAATCTCATTGACGCTCGGCAGATCGCCGAATGAAGTGTGTGCCACTATTTTCCATTTGCCTTGTAGAGGATGCATGGTTCTTTGTCCTTCCTTTTAACCAAATATTGAGAATGCGGCAAAAAGTCCTGCCGCCAATGAAGAGACAAGTGAGACGACGGTGATCTGTGTGTTGATCGAGGGCCCCGCGGTGTCTTTAAAAGGATCGCCGACCGTATCCCCAATGATCGTCGCCTTGTGCGCGGGGGAGCCTTTGCCCCCGCAGTTTCCTGCTTCCACATATTTTTTGGCGTTGTCCCACATACCACCCGCGTTGCTCATGAGAAGGGCCAAAAGCACGCCGCTCAAGATGTTGCCGGCTAAGTAACCGGCGATGGCGTATACGCCGCCTATAAAGCCCACGAGAAGTGTCACCCCGATGGCCATAATGCCTGCGGGCAGCAATTCTTTCAAAGCACCTACCGTCGCGATATCGATGCAGCGGTTGTAATCGGGTTCAACCCCCGCCTGACCTTCTTTCAAGCCGGGGATTTCGTCGAATTGGCGGTGAATCTCATTCACCATGCGGTCCGCGTTGCGGTTCACGCCCATCATGAGCATGGCCGAAAATACGGCCGGCACACCGACTCCAACCAGCATGCCAAAGAAGACGAGCGGGTCGAGGATGTCAAAGCCTTTTAGGAAATCGTCGCCCAAAATATTCATGAGTGTTTCGCGGTAAGCGGCCAACAGCGCGATGACGGTCAACCCCGCCGCCCCAATAGAAAATCCTTTGGTGATTGCCTTGGCGGTGTTACCGGCGGCGTCAAGTTCGTCCGTGACGCGAAGCACCTCATCGCCCAAACCGCTCATTTCGCTTAGGCCGCGAGCGTTGTCAACGATTGGTCCGTATGCGTCGTTGGCCGTTACCATTCCAATGATGGACAGCATGCCCACCGCGGAGAGCGCGATGCCAAAAACAGCATAGTCTTGGCCTAAGGGTTCGCAGAGTTTATAGGCGCCCAGCGCCGCACCGGCGATCCCGATTAGCGAAGGAAAGCTTGACAAAAGACCATAACTGAAGCCTGAAAGGATCGTAAACGCCGGTCCCTGCTGTGAGATGCGCGCGACCGCCGCCACACGCTTGCCTTCGTCGGAGGTGAAGATTTCGGATGAAAAACCAATGACCGTTCCTGCAAGCAGGCCCACCATGGCGGCGCCCCAGAGTCTCAGTTCAAATTGGAAGATTAGACTGGCCCCGAGTGTTAAAAGTAAAAACAGGGCGGTGGTAAAATACGTGCCTCGGTTGAGTGCCTTGCCGGGGCTTTTACCTTCTTTCACATTAGAGATGAAAACACCGACCATGGAGGCTAATAGGCCCATGGCAGAGGCCATGAAGATGAAGGGTGCCTGCTTAAGATCGAGCGCGAGGACGAGTGAGGCGGCGATGGCGGCGACGTTTGAATCGAAAAGATCCGCGCCCATTCCCGCGACGTCACCGACGTTGTCGCCGACGTTGTCCGCGATGACCGCCGGATTCCTCGGATCGTCTTCGGGGATGCCAAGTTCCACCTTGCCTGTTAAGTCAGCCGCGATGTCGGCCGTTTTGGTGAAAATGCCGCCCCCGGCTTTGGCAAAGAGCGCGAGTGAACTTGCTCCAAAGCTAAAGGCGAGTAAAAAATTCGGGTCATGAGGGAAGACAAGATACACGATGGAGGCGCCCAAAAGGCAGCTCCCCACAATGGCCAGTCCCATGACCGCTCCGCCACGGAATCCTGCGCGGTAGGCGTGGGTGAGTCCTTTTTCGGCCGCCGACGCCGTTTTCACGTTCGCGATGGTGGCCACTCGCATGCCGACATAGCCGGCAAGACCTGAAAAGATGGCGCCGAAAATGTAACAGAGTCCCATCGCAATATTGCCCAATATAGAAGTACTCTTCCATATAGGAGGTACAAAAAGCACGATGATCAAAGTTGTCGCTAACACAAATCGAGTGAGGACTTTGTTTTCTGTTTTTAGAAAGGACATGGCGCCTTCACGGATGAGATCCCCAAAGCGGTCAATTTCCTCATTCGCACTTGGGAGTTTCTTAATATGGTTGTAAAAATAAAACCCGATGGCAAAAGCACCTAACGATACAATGATCGAGACGATCGGCCAGAAAGACCAGTTCATAAATAACCTCCGCATCCGTGATTGTTCGGATGCTCCATATTAACATGAAGCCTGCTTCGGCTTCGACTATTTCTAGGATCGATTAGTAATCCGAAATCAGACTATGGTTGTGCGGGTGGGGTGCTTTTGTCATGTCTGCGTAGCCGATCGCGATCGCGATGCAGAATTTCTCATCTTCTTCTATCTCAAGTAACGCACGACAGTTTTTGGGGTCATCCTTTTTAAAGGCAAGGCGCGGCATTCCTAAGATCACGCTCGAAAGGCCCAAAGACTGAGCCGCAATGGCCAGGGTCTGGATGGCGATGCCCGCGTCGATGTCGATCCAGAGGGTGTCTTTTCCGGTGATTAAGACACAAAGGGGCGCACCATAGAAGAAACTTGACGAATTTCTCTCTTCCATGATCGTTTTCATTTCCGGATCACAATAGTGAAAGATGCGTTCGTCGATTTGCTCGATGATGCCCTGATCGGTGACAAATACGTAGCGCAATTGCTGGCGATTGCGTGCGGTGGGGGCGGCGAGGACTGATTTTTTGAGTAGATCGATGAGTTCTTTGTTCAATGGTTTATTTTGGTACGCGCGGATGCTGCTTCTGCCCAAAATGTATTGGATTGTATCATTACTGATTACCATGTTAGATGCTCCTTTTGTTTTGAATCCCCTCAACTATACCGCTTTTGAGGGCAATATGTTCAAAGTAAACAAATGGCTGTCCGTAAATGAACACGTTTTTATACAGAAATTGAGAATATTTGCATAATTACTGAAATAATTCTGAACAAATCAGGTATTACCATTGACATGCTAGAAACGACCTTAGTAATATGATTGTCACAAAGGGTGATACGAGTCCACCTGGAGGGAATGACTTGAAAGTTCAGTAGCCGGAGAGAAAGTATGAAGAGGAACATCATTATCAGTTTAATATTCCTTTTCCTGGCCGGGGCAATCAATGTGTTTCCATTGTCCGATGTGCGCGGCTATGCTCATCCGGTCCCTATGAACGATACCATGCCTACGGGCAATAATGATGGGTTGGTAATCCCAAAAACGGAGCGCTTTTTTGAACCCACACCTCGTGACGTCGCCCACAAGGCGCCTCCGATGACGACACCGGCGACCACGATGCCAACCTCAACTCCTACGACGACTTCTGAAAGACGGACGACGGAGACGACCACGACCACCCAAAAGCCGACCACGGCCACGACAACCACAACGACCACGACCACCCAAAAACCGACCACGACCACGACCACTACGACCGAGAAGCCGACGACGACAACGACGTCAACGACGTCTGTTCCCCAAACAGTGGTAGTCGCGGGGTATTTCTGTTACGACTTTGAAACAGAAGTGATACGTCTTGTTAATATAGAGCGGGCAAAAGAGGGACTGCGTCCTGTCGTGGCAAACAAGTCACTTCGCAGCTCAGCGGCATTGAGGGCTGTGGAGATTGTTGAGTCCTTCTCACATACGCGTCCGAACGGAAAGAAATGGGCGACCGCTATTAATGTTAATTATGTATGTGCCGGTGAGAATATTGCGGCAGGGCAGCGGACGCCTGAGCGAGTGGTTCAGGCTTGGATGGAATCCGAAGGTCATCGCAAGAATATTATGAATCCGAAATACAGCGAAATTGGGGTGGGTTGTTACTACGACGCAGACCAACCCTATCGCTATTATTGGGGGCAATTATTTGCCGGATACGGGAACTAGAAAAGGCGGGTTGGGAGCCCGCCTTTTCTACGTACTCATAAAACAGGCCGCCATAGAGGGCGGCCCGCTTTCAATGTTGTCTCGTATTACTGATTACGCTTCTTTTTCTTCCAAACGTTTCTCCATCGTTTTTTCGACGGCGTTCACAATATTCTGGTAACCCGTGCAGCGGCACATATTGCCGGAGAGCTCTTTTCTGATCTCATCGCGTGAATAGCGTTTTCCTTCTCTTAAGAGATGCTCTGCCGACATGATAAAGCCCGGGGTGCAAAAACCGCACTGAACGGCTGCTTCGTCGATAAAAGCCTGTTGGATATCCGAGATGTTACCCTCTTCATCCATTAAGCCTTCAAGTGTGGTCACTTCCTTGCCATCAATCCAGATGGCGAGGAAAATACAAGAATCGTAGGGGACACCGTTGATCAAGACGGTGCAGGCTCCGCATTCACCGACCTCGCAGCCCTTTTTGACGGATGTCATGCCGAATTCATTGCGCAGCATATCCGCTAAGGACTCGCGCACATCGATCGACGCGGCGACTTCTTTACCGTTTAATGTGAATGTGATCGCTTTATATTGGATCTGACTCATGATACTTTACCTCCCGCGCGCTGAATCGCTTCTGTGAGGCCGCGACGCGCCAGCTCTCCTTGAATCTGCAGACGGAACTCTTTTGTCGCGCGCCAGCTTGTTCTGGGGTTGACATCTTCGAGTGCGCCCGCGGCGAATGCCTCCACCGTGTCAGCGGACACCGGCTTATCTTTGACAGCCTGTTCGGCCGAAGGTGTTCTCATCGGGACCGGGCCCGCGACACCGTAGCCGATTCTGGCATCCAGAATGGTTTTCTTGTCTTCACTCAGCTTGACATTGACCGAACATGCGCTGGTTGCGATATCCATCGCGTTGCGCATGGCGTACTTGATGTAATGGCCGAAATAACCTTGGTAGTTTTCCCGACGAATCAAGATAGCCGTCGCGATTTCATCGGGACGAAGGTCCACTTTCTTCGCGCCGAGATAAAACTCGGTCAAGGGGACAAGTCGGACGCCGTCTTTACCGGTGAGCTCCATCAGGGCGTCGTGCGCCAGAAGGGTGGAGGCCGTGTCCGCGGATGTCACACCATTACAGGTGTTGCCGCCGATGGTTCCGATGTTTCGTACCTGAGGTCCTCCGACGGCGTCAGCCGCCTCCCCTAAAACAGGGATGAGCTCTTTAATGAGCGGATCATTGGCAAGATGAGTAAAGCTTGTCAAAGCTCCGATTCGGAGCGTGCCGTCCTCGTCAAGCGTCACACCGCGCAGTTCGTCTAATCGAAAGATGCTGATCAGGTCACAGCCAGCCATTTCACCGGCCCGGATGCTGATCAGGATGTCGGAGCCGCCGCTGATGATTTTTGCCTGGGGCTGCTCGACGCGCAATTGGACCGCGTGTTCGACTGATGTCGCTTCGTAAATGTGATTAATATCGTACATAGTATCTCCTCACTTACTCATTGCCACGCGACTGCAAATCAGGGCTTTTTGTCTCAACAGCGGTCGTTTCCGGCTCATCTGTGACGTGGATGACAGTATCTTTCAACTCCTCGTACGCTTTGCGACGAAGTTTTCGAGCTTCTTCTGATTCGAGAAGACCGGCTTTTGTGAAATCCTTAAACAATTGATGCGGCGACATCGGGATCGTGTTGACACTGACACCCGTTGCCTGCAGCACCGCATTGCGGATGGCCGGGGCAGGGGAACAGGCCGGCGGTTCGCCGAGCGCTTTAGTGCCAAAGGGGTTGGTCGGCTCCCAATTCTCAACAAAACCCGCTTTCAGATCAGGATGATCCATCGTGGTCGGAAGCTTGTAGTCGAGCAGGTTGTCGTTCAAGACGCGGCCCGTTTTTTCATCGATGAGCAAGGTCTCATAGAGGCCGTAGCCAATGCCCATGCTCATGCCGCCGTGTACCTGTGCTTCCGCAAGCGCGGGATTGATCAGCTGGCCGCAGTCATGCACGTTGACGATATCCAAAAGCTTTACCTGGCACAGGGGGATGTCGACTTCGACTTCCGCGATGGAAACGCCAAATGAGTAAGCATTACTTCGGACCGAGTAGGTACTTTCAGCCGCCACGTTCTCACTGCGCTCCATATCGTACAGCGTTTCAGTCAGCATGTATTCAAGCGACATTAGGACGCGCCCGTCTGTCTTACGCACGATGTTTCCGTCAACCACATCGAGTACTTCAATGGGCATACGCGTCATGTCGTGCGCGTGTTTCAACAACTTTTCGCGAAGGATCTTACCTGTCTGCGCGATGGAGAAACTTGAGACATAAGTCTGGCGTGATCCGTATGCGCCGGAGCCGTAAGGGGTGACGTCCGTGTCCTGATTCGTGAACACATGCACGTCTTTTGCCTTAACGCCGACGGCGTCCGCGACCATTTGCGAGAAGACCGTATCAAAGCCCTGGCCAATTTCCGTCTCGCCGATCATGGCCTGGATGGAGCCATCCGGATTCATCATGAGGCGGCAGGTGGAGGTCTCAATACTGATCGGCCAGACTGCGGTGTTGTACCAGAACAACGCCAAGCCGATTCCCTTACGCACGGGGCCCGTTTGATTCTTATACAACTCGTGTTTGCGGTCGTAGTCCATCAGCTCGCGTGCCTTGTCCATGGTCTGGCGCAGGCTGTCGTCGTAGAGTTCGTTCTTTGAAAAATCGTCATAGTAGCCGACAGGCATGCAATGTTTTTGCCGGAACTCATGCGGATCAAGATCCAATGCCTTGACAATGTCATCGACATGGCTTTCCAGCTGGAACATCGCCTGCGGAATGCCGTAAGCGCGCATCGCGCCGGCCACCGGCTTGTTCGTATAGGCGGTCCAGCAATCGGTCACAATATTGTCGCAGGGGTAAAGCTGAGGGACAGCTCCCATCGCCTTTTGTGAAACACCATGTCCGTGTGAGGCGTAGGCGCCGTTATCGGAATAGAGTTCCATTTTTCTTGCGACCAGCTCACCGTCCGGGCGAAGCCAGGAAATCAAGTGAGCGTGCATGGCGTGGCGTACGCGGTTGCTGACGAAGGTCTCCTCGCGACTTGTATCAAATTTGACAGGATGGCCACCGATTTGAGTGGTCATCCAGGCGCATAAAGGCTCGTAAAGCGCGTCTTGCTTATTGCCAAAACCGCCCCCGATGTAGGGTTTAATGATGCGTACCTTTCCCCAGGGCAGGCCCAGGGACTGGGCGACAATACGCCGGATCAGGTGGGGGATTTGTGTCGATGAGACGACGGTGATGCGACCGCCCTGCTCTTCATAGGCGTAACAGACATGGTTCTCAAGGTGTGCGTGCTGGACAGTCGGTGTGTGATACCAGCCTTCCACCTTGATGAGTCCTTCTTCTTTAATGGCTTCTTCGTAATGGCCAATCGTGATGTTAGAATGCCCCAAAACATTGTCCGGACGCTCCTCGTGGATAACGGGGGCACCTTCCTGCATGGCTTCGATCGGATCAAGTACAAAGGGGTATTCCTCGTACTCGACTTTCAGCGCTCTGATCGCGCGGTCCGCGGCCACGTAGTTTTCCGCGATGACAACCGCAATGTCGTCACCGTAGTAGCGAACATGCTCATTTAGTATTTTACGGTCGGCAATGTCCTGTTTGGCAGGATCCGTCGCCCAGGGGTGACCCGCGGTCGAGAATAGAATATCGGGGACATCGAAACAGGTGAGGATTTTGACAACACCTTTGATTTTCAAAGCCTCAGTCGTGTCGATGTGAAGCACTCGTCCATGTGCGATGGTTGAGTGTAGGATCCTCGATACATAAGCATTCTTGGGACTTAAGTCATCCGTGTATTTGGCGCGACCGGTCACTTTGTCAAAAGCGTCGACGCGCTTCGCACTTCTCCCAACTTCCATATGTAACTCCCTCTTAGTTTGATTCTACGAAAATAGAATTTCCGTTAAGTCTTCCCGGAAGTATAGCATAAATGGGGGAGCATCCACAAAAACACAGATGACATTTGTCAAATATTCATGCATTATACCCTTATTAATCGCTCATCATCAAATGACGTCATCCGTGATCAGTACCTATATAATGGTTATAATTTTGAAGACCCAAGTTGATGTTGCGGGAGAAAACTATGGAAAATCGATTCACAAAGATTATTGAACAGGTGAAAAACGGCGCAACAAGTAAACGCTGCGCGGTTGTTTGTCCGGACGAAAATACACGCTTAGCCGCAAAACACGCCGAGGCGATGGGGCTTATACAGGCCTCCTATTTTGAGGATGCCAAACAGGCCGTCATAGCGGTTCATCACGGCGAGCAGGATATGATCCTTAAAGGGAATGTCGATACGACGGTTCTTTTAAAAGAAATTGTTCATAAGGAATACGGCTTACTCACAGGGTCTTTGATTTCACATGTCGCCGTCCTTGATGTGCCGCGCTACCATAAACTGCTCATGATCACAGATGGTGGGATGGTGATGTATCCTGGCCTGGATCAGTTGCAGGGTATCTTGAACAATGCGTTAGAAGCGATCAAGGCCTTCGATGTCAAGACGCCTAAAGTCGCCTGCTTGGCTGCCGTGGAAAAGGTCCATGAGCGGATGCCTGAAACATTGCGGGCCGCTGAACTGAAAGCATTGTCCCCAAAAGGGGTTTTCGGTGACGCGCAGGTGGAAGGGCCGATCTCCTTTGACCTTGCCTTTGAAAAAGAAGCGGCGCAATTGAAAGGCTATGACAGTCCCGTGGCGGGCGACGCGGATATCTTCCTCGTACCCGATTTTGTCTCAGGTAACTTACTGGCAAAATCGCTCGTTTATGGTGGGGGGGCTCGTTTTGCCGGATTTTTAATGGGTGCCCGAACCCCTGTGGTATTAACTTCACGCTCAGCGTCAACCGATGAAAAGATTTATTCAATTGCCTGTTCCGCCTTGGTTGCCGCGGATCAGGGATAGGAGGGGAATCATGAACATTCTCGTGATCAATCCGGGCTCAACATCCACGAAGGTCGCGCTATTTTCGGGTGAAACTGAGCTCGCTCAAAAAAAAATTAATCATACTCATGACGAGCTGTCGCAATTTGAAACGATCCGCGATGAACTACCCATGCGCATTATGCGGGTGAAAGAATTTATCAATGAATTACCGATTAAAGGGGACGCGCTTCACGTCGTCGTAGGTCGGGGCGGCATGCTCCCGCCGGTGCGCCACGGCGCCTATGTGGTGGATAAAGCACTCGTGAATACCCTGCTCGATCATCCGGTGGAACAACATGCCTCGAACCTGGGCGCGGGCATTGCGTATGAGATAGCGACTGAATATGGTATTCCGGCGTACATTTACGACTCCGTTTCGGTGGATGAACTTGAACCGCTTGCCCGTTTGTCAGGCGTTAAGGGTTATGATCGTCGAAGTTTTTCGCATGTGTTGAACACGCGTGCGGTCGCGCGCAAAGTGGCCGACCGGGAAAGTTTTGATCTTCTTTCATCCAATGTCATTGTCGCCCATCTGGGTGGGGGCATCTCTCTTAACCTGCAGTCAAAAGGACAGATGATCGATGTCGTCTCCGCCGATGAGGGACCTTTTTCTACAGAACGGGCAGGGGGCTTGCCTATTTTCACCGCCGTACAGATCGCACGGAACGAGGGGATCGACGCGCTTTACGACTATGAAACGGGCAAGGGCGGACTTTTGTCTTACACAGGCTCAAACGATGCCATCGCGATCGAACAGCAAGCCGCGTCAGGGGACGCCTACATGGCCTTGCTGTATGAAGCATTAAGCTACCAGGTTGCCAAAGCCATCGGCGGCCTTGCCACGGTCGTCGACGGCGATCTTCAGGCAATTATCCTGACAGGGGGGATGGCGCATTCCAAGCGTGTCACAGACGAAATCGAAAAACGGGTGCGTTTTATGGCACCCGTCCATGTATTCCCCGGTGAACTTGAAATGGAGGCCCTTGCCCTAGGGGCCCTTCGCGTCATGCAAAAAGAGGAGGAAGCCTTCTGTTTCCTCCCATAAACATTTACTCGTTGTCGCCGACCGGGTGCTCCATCATATTCTCCCAATAGTCTTCCATATTCGTAGCCTGCTTTTCGCGGGCGCGTATTTCGCGTTCCTGCAGCTTCTTTTCATGTTCAATAATTGCTTCGTTCGGCGTCAGCTCAAGCATGGCGGGATTGTCAATAAAGGAATCAAACAATTCCAAACTCTTGATGAAATAAAAACCATCACAGATGCGTTCATCCAACGTGATGTTCAGGTCGATGGTTTTCTTCCAGACAATTTCCTGAGTGTGGACGTCACGATAGGGTTTCAGATAAATTTTCCCGATCGTGCAAAACATGGAGGTTGTCCCGAATTCATACAGATGATGGAACATCGCGTCTCCGCCGATGCTCCCCATATGCGAGATAAAGATAGAAGAATAAAGCGGGATCAGTTCCATGAGCGCTTTGGGCATCATGCCGTGAAAATCAAGTACACGCGCCAGCCACACGATGAAACGTTTTAAAAAACGCGGCAGTTTTGTGATCATCCCGATGAAACGGTCGTCTTCTTTGCCCGTCGTCCCTTTGATTTCATCAATGCTTTCCGCCATTTTATCTTTGACTTTCGTGAGCGTGTCGTCGCCGTCAAAGCGCACGCGGGCCACGGATTCAATGCCGTCGTCGGTCATGGACGTTTTGACAACGTACAAAATGTCAAAGGTATTGTGCTGGTACAGACGGCGCCCCGCGACAAAGCGATTGAGGTGGGGCCTTCGCATGAAGGTGTGCAGGCAGGCGGCCGAGATGACGTTGAACACCGTGATGCGTGTGCCCAGTTTTCGCTGCTCTCGGATGTAATCTTGAATATTTTCGACACAGTAAGACTTACTGTAATAGACGGCGGATTCATTTCGCCCGCGCATAATATAAGGCATGATGTCGCCAATGGGATCTCGCGTGTCTTTGACGAGTGTACCGTCACTTCTGCGGTAGAACATAAGGTCAACCCCTTCTTAATCAATGTCTTGATTTGGTATTTTGCGTCTCTTTTGTTAAGATAATGCGACGTTTTGTCAAATTATCCGATACATCATAGCATAAGCGCTTTACTATTCGATGAAGAAAATCATTGCTTCGGAATGTTCTTACCAAAACAATATTTGTATGGTATTTTAATGTGGATTGCGGATAGACTGGACGTCGAGCCGCCCGATTACCTGCAACCGGAGAATGTTTAGCAATATATGAAACGACTAATCAAACGGAAAGCCCTGGTGCTTCTCCTTATATCGGCCGTATTTTTGGCATCCGCGCTTTGCGCCTTTTCCTGTCAGCGCGGCCCTGTACCGCCGACGGACGGTTTAAGTACCTTGCCGACAGACTTGGAGTTGACGACGCCCACGACGACGACCGAAACGACGACGACCGAAACGACGACGACCGAAACGACCTCAACGGAAACGACCACGACTGAACCTGAGATCGTGCACTATTACTCGCACGTCATTGTTTTCTTAGACATTCAACGCGTCGTTTTCTTTCACACGGACGTGCGCGGCGAAGCGATCGCGGAAGTGTCGATGCGTATTAACTCGGGGGCCGGCGCTACGCCGACGCCTGTGACGCCCCCGGATAAACCCTTTATCATTTCGGGCTATTCAGCCAAATTGCTGCTGTTCACAAAGTCACGCCCCATAGTCTGGGTGCGTTACGCCACGCATGTGGCGGGAGATATCTTCTTCCACTCGCAACCCTACGATCACTTCGTTGATCCGGACGGTAAAGACGTGCCGCTCGACAAGAGCTTGTTTAACCTTGCCGGTTACCGCTCACTGGGGCACAGCACGATTTCGCACGGCTGTATACGGCTTGCGATGCGCGACGCGGTCTGGCTTGCCAATAATGTGCACCGCGACATGCCCGTATATATCTTCCAAAGTAGTAAGGGCTACAACATCCCCGACCCTGAACCTCTGCCGCCGGTGGACATTAATACAAGATGGGATCCCACCGATACGGATCCTGCGAATCCCTACCGTCAGCGCGAGCAGAACAACATGGCCTGGAAATATAAGCCCGTCGGCACACAGCCGATGACGCCGGCTGGCACCCTGCCGCCCGCTTCAGCTGCGATCGGTAACAAAGACCAGCTCCCAGCGGGCACAAGTTACCGTTACCTCTATACGCCGGACGTGTCGAATCCTGTCCTCAGGACCGTATTTGTTGTCGTCACCTACCCTGACGGCTCCTATGAGGAGGTCAGAACGAAGGTCAATGTTGTGACAGAAGCAGAGATGACCGCCACGACAACACCTCCGGAGACAACCCCGACTGAGACGACACCGCCTGAGGCCACAACAGCACCTCCGGTGACAACGGCACCGCCCGGAACGACGGAACCTGTACCGACCACGACACAAACGCTCGAAACTGAGACGCCCGAAGACGACGATTAGCCAATCTTGTGTATAATGAGCTAAGATTTTTTGTCAATGGCAGGTGTTAAGAGATGAAACGATTTTTTAACTACATCCCGGTCTTGCTTGGCGTCATCATCGTTTCGAGCGCGATCTACGTGACCGGAGGTTTCGCGATTTCGACACCCAGTGTGGCCGAATGGGATGAACCACCTTCGACTGCTGAAACGACACTTGCACCAGAGTCAACCGTAGGGCCGACGACTTTCCCGGAAACGTCGACGGCGACAGCTGCGACGCCAAAAGCGGTACATACGGTCAAAGAAATGACCAAACCACCGATCACCACGACCACAACCACGACATCGAAATGGCCGGATAATTTGGCCGCCTCCGGCGCGAAATTTTCGTCCATTCGAGTATTTTTAGATCTCCAGCGCATCATTTTCTACCGCGTGGATCCTGATACGGACCAAGAATATGAGGCATACGCGGTCCGCTGTTCGACGGGCACCAGCCAGTACAGAACGCCGGTTACAGGCCCGAATAGGCCTTTTATTTTGGGGGGCGCCAAAACCAAACTCACTATCTTTCGTTCCGAGAAGAGCACTGTCGACTGCTGGGTGCGTTATGCCACCCATCTGAGCGGTTCCATCTGGTTCCATTCAGTGCCCTACGACTACATTGGCGAAAAATTCGATCCGTCCCGCTGCTACATGTGGAGCGGCTACGATGTCTTGGGAAAACAGACAAGTTCTCACGGATGCATCCGAATGGCATTGCGTGACGCGAATTTTCTTTACAGCAACTCCTACCGCGGGATGCCCTGTTACGTGATTTCAAGTTACAGCGCGGTGTATCCGGGGCAGACCGCCTTGGCCCCCGCACCCCTCCCGGGCGCACTTCAGGGTCCGCGCAACTGGGATCCGACGGACCCAAGCTATCCCGGCTATTCAACGCCCAAGCCGGTAGTCATCGTGACAAAACCGACGACCACCGCACCAACTGAAGAAGTGACGGAGGAGACGACGGTCACAGTCCCGACAGAACCTGTTGAAACAACGCCGGAAACAGAACCTATCACGACAGAGCCGGCGACCGTAAATGTCACAGAACAAACGACAGAAACAACCGTTGAAACCGATAGCGGAGACTAGCACCCGACGATCTTTTTTTCGCAAAAGAGACCTATGGGTCGTTCTCGCGATGGTTTTGCTTGCCGTCTTCTTGCTTATCCTTGGATATAATCAAAATGTGGGGACCGTGCTTGTGGCCCGAATCTATTACCACGATCGACTGATCGCCCAAACAGAACTCTTGCCGGGGGTTGAAAAAGACTTTCAATTTCCGGAAAACCCCGAGGTATTAATTCACCAGTACAACGACCAGACGATTGCCTTTGTCGTATCTGACTGCAACGACCAGATCTGTGTCAGGACAGGGAAAATCGGCCGGGCTGGGGAATTTTCGGCCTGTGTTCCCAACGGGTTCCTGATTGTCATCAGTCGTTTGGACGGGGAGGGGACTGATGTCGACCTCATCGTGTGAAAGTACAAAAAGAACTGGCACGCGCCACATCGCGCGCATGGGACTTTTCCTTGCGATGGCGCTCGCGCTTTCCATTTTGGAAGGTTTCTTGCCCCCCTTACCTTCGCCGGTACCTATCCGTTACGGGCTGTCCAACATTGCGGTCATGGCCACCCTTCTCTTTTTGGGAAGGCGAGAGGCCTTAGTGGTCGCGGTCATGAAAAGTCTTTTTGTCCTGATGACGCGCGGATTAGTCGCAGGGCTCGTGTCTTTGTCCGGAACCGTGTTGTCAGTCCTGGTCATGATGCTCATGGACTGGATGACGGATAGGCGTGTGTCTTTATTCTTATTGTCGGTGATAGGAGCCATCTTCCATAATCTGGGGCAGTTTTTCATCTTGGTGACGCTTCTTTCTTACCCGCTTCCGCTTCTATACCTCATCCCGATGCTCATCATTTTCGCGGTTTTGACAGGACTATTGTCGTCAAGCCTTCTATACGCCATGATGAAACCGTTAGAATCGTTTTTTAGAGGTCAAGGACAGTGAAGATGAGAGGTAAGCGCGGCTATTTGAAACGCCTGACACTGTGTGTTGCGCTTGTTTTGTCGTTATTTTCTTCATTTTCTTGCAAAAATGGGCTTATCCGAACGGAATTTAATCTGACAGGCCCCTTTGACACCGTATCCTCCGTGATCCTTGTCACAGAGCATCAAGGGGAGGCCAAGCATTACCGGAAGCTTATCGAAGAGGAACTCTGGCGCTATCACAAGCTTTACGATATTTATCACGATTATCCGGGACTTGTCAATATGAAAACGGTGAATGACCGGGCTGGGGAGACCGTCGACGTCGCGCCTGAAATTCTGGATCTTCTCGCTTTCGGTGTGGATGTCTACGAGTGGAGTGGAGGCCGCGTTAACATCGCAATGGGATCTGTTTTAAAACGCTGGCATGAGGCGCGCGAGATCAGTTCTCACGATCCGGATCAAGCCTTTTTGCCACACGGGCAAGATTTGGAAAAGGCCGCTTCCCATATTGATATCAACAAGCTTAAGATCGATCACGATCGGGGAACTGTGACGCTCGCTGATCCGTTCATGTCACTCGATGTCGGAGCCATTGCCAAGGGCTACGCGGTGGAGAAAATAGCAGAAAAATTAGAGCAGGAAGGCTTATTTTCAGGCGTATTGGATATTGGAGGCAACGTCCGCGCCATCGGAAAAAATGAGATGACGGGCAAAGCCTGGCGTATCGGGATACGAAACCCTGACCCCGAATCATCCATGCTGCTCAATAAGGTCGAAATTGAAGGGCGCTCTGTGGTGACCTCCGGAGGCTATGAGCGCTTGTTTCTATTTCAAGGAGAACCCTACTCACATATCGTGGATCCTGACACCTTATATCCCGCACACTTTCACGATGCTGTTACGATCATTGCCACGAATTCTGCGATCGGCGACTTCCTGTCAACCGCATTGATGCTGATGGATATGGAAGAAGGGCGAACACTCTTAGCCTCGTTTTCCGGCTGTGAGGCCTTATGGCTGACGGATAAGACGATCCATACAAGCGAGGGTTTTTTAAGCTATCAGGGGGAGGCCAAGCCCTGAAGGCTGTGCTATAATCCTTTAGATGATTGCTAATATTTCAATGACATTTCAATCCATGAAGACGACGGCCTTTGTGTCGGCTTTACCAATCTTGAATTTTGCAAGATTAGACATAGTCGACCTTTTGATCATGCTGTTTGTGATGACACTTTCCTTGTCATTTCATGAGTTCGCGCACGCCTGGATGGCGCACCGTTTGGGGGATGACACCGCGGCCTTGGCCGGGCGTCTGACGCTAAATCCTTTACGTCACCTTGACCCCATCGGTTCTCTGACCTTTTTGTTTGTCGGGATTGGCTGGGCCAAACCCGTGCCGGTCAATCCATCGCGTTTCACCAAGGCGAAAAACATTAAACGCGGCATGTTCTTAACCAGTATCGCCGGCCCTATGGCCAATCTTTTGCTCGGCAGCGTGGCATGGATTCTCTTTTGTGCCGTCTACACGGCATACCTTGCGACCAGCGCGAACGGCCAGATGACGATTACACTTGTGACCTTGTTTTCGACCTTGTATTCATTGAATATGCTGTTGGCCGTGTTCAATCTCTTGCCGGTTCCGCCACTTGACGGCTACCGCGTCTTCGGCGTTGCCCTGCCGGACCGATGGTATTACTCGCTCATGCAATACGAGCGCTACATCGGCATGCTCTTTCTTTTTGCCGTCATCTTCTTCGGAGGATTCCTGTCGCGGCTTTTAGGGATCATACTGACGCCGTTTAACTACTTGATTCAATATCCGATTACATGGCTGTTCCAGCAACTGCAAGGAGCGCTCGGTTTACCGATTATGCCGATGTTCATCGGTTAACAAAGGGGATTCATATGGATCAGCAAAAAACAAACAAAAAACCGGTGGTCGTGTCGGGCGCGCGCCCGACAGGCGACATTCATCTGGGCAACTACGCGGGCGCCGTCGCCAATTGGATTGCGTTACAAGATGACTATAACTGCCATTACTTCATCGCGGACTACCACGCCTTGACGACCCATTACCAAGACACGTCCGAGCTGCGCGATCTGACGCTGCGCGTTGCAGCCGACTACATTGCCTGCGGCATTGACCCTGATAAGGTGATTTTATTCTTGCAGTCATCGGTGCCCGAGCACGCTGAACTGTCGCTTCTGCTGTCCATGCTGACGCCGGTCTCGTGGTTGGAGCGCAACCCCTCGTACAAAGACCTTGTGAATGAGTTATCTAAACTGGAAATACGCACTCTCGGATTTCTTGGCTATCCCTGCCTGATGGCGGCCGATGTTCTGATGTATCGTGCGAATTTTGTTCCCGTGGGCGAAGATCAGCTGCCCCATCTGGAGCTTGCCCGGGAAATTGCCAGGCGCTTTAATCACCTTTACGGAATAACCTTCCCTGAACCCGCCGCACTTTTGACAAAATCAAAGGTCTTGCCCGGGACCGACGGGCGCAAGATGTCAAAAAGCTACAACAATACGATCAGCTTTGCCGACGCGCCCGAGGAGGTTCAAAAGAAAGTCATGTGCATGGTGACAGACCCCGCAAGGATTCATAAGACCGATCCCGGGCATCCTGAGATCTGCTCTGTCTTTTCCATGCACAAGGAATTTAACGTGGAAGATTCAGAAGAAATTGCAAGGCTTTGCCGCGCAGGGGAGATCGGTTGCGTTGCCTGTAAACGCCGTTGCGGTGCGGCTATCGCTAAATTCCATACGCCGATTCACGAAAAACGCACCGCCCTATTAGCACAGCCGTCCCAGTTGATCGAACGCTTGCAAGAAGGATCGAAGGTGGCGCAAAAGAAGGCAAAAAACATGATTGCTGTTGCGCGGGAGGCGATTAAGATCGGGTTTTGACCGATGAATGATCGAGCTGACACCCTTGTTGTTGATATCCTCGAGTACGAAGGACCGCTCGATCTGTTGAATCAGTTGATCGAGCGAAATCGCGTGCCCATCGATCGCGTGTCCATCGCCTCGATTGCTGATCAATATTTGGAAATCATTCATAACAGCACCTCTTTTGACATGGAGCTTGCAAGTTCCTTTCTTCTGATGGCGGCGACCTTAATTCATTTAAAATCAACACTGCTTCTGCCCCAACGGATCGCATTGGATGAGGGCGAAACAGTGGATCCGGGTGACCTGCTTGTCATCCGTCTTTTGCAGTACCGGCGCTGCCGCCTGCTCGCGACATCGCTTGCGGAACGCCATCGGGAATACAGCGGCTCCTACCGCAAAATGCCCTCATCGCCTGAACAGCTGGGCATCTTCCGCGACCGCGGTATGACGCTTTTGGAAAAACATCGCTTCGAAGAGGCGGTGGAAACCATTGAAAGCCGAAATGAGAAACGTTTCCAAGATAGCCAAGAGGATGTTGAGGCAATTTTGGAAAGAGAACGCGTGTCGCTTGCCGAACGCATGCGCTTCATCGTCAAGCATATCACCGGACGGTCCCGTATTTTCTTTTATGAGTTGTTTCCGCCTGAGTCTCCGGCCATTGAAAGGATCACCGGCTTTTTGGCGATCCTGGAACTGGTGTTTCAAAACAAGGCCAAGGTTACTCAGAAATCCTTGTTTTCTCCCATCATGATCGAGCGAAAAGGAAGGTAGCGATCGATGAGTTACAGCGAACTTATGGCAAAATTAGAGGCCCTTTTGTTTGCCGCAGGAGATGCGGTGCCGTTGCGCGAGCTTGCTTCGGCGCTTTCGATCGGCGAGGATGAAGTGATCCTCCTCACAGAACAGCTGCAAAGGCGATACCAGCGCGATCCCTTGTCAGGACTGATGGTTTTGAATGTGGAAGGGGCAGCCGCGATCGCGACAGCACCCGGCTGTCAAAGTGCCGTAGAATCGTATTACGGCAGGGTCCGTGACCAAAAATTAAGTGATGCCGCCTATGAAACGCTTGCCGTCATCGCTTATAACGCGCCCGCGACACGCGCCGAAATTGAACAGGTGAGAGGGGTCAACAGTGATTCCGTGGTTCAGCGCCTGATTGAGCGTGGCCTGGTGCGTGAAGTCGGTGCGCTCGATCTTCCGGGACGTCCGGCGTTGCTTGATGTGACCGAACAATTTCTGATGGATTTTGGCCTTCGTTCCACACGCGATTTACCGGCGGTGGATCTTATGATGTATGACACCGTGACGGAGTTTGCGGGGAAAAATCCCAAAGAACCAGAGCGCAAGGCGCCGCCCAAACCGCTCGTGATCGCAATCGACGGCCCCTCGGGGGCGGGCAAGAGCACGGTCGCCCGGTTGTTATCGGAACACTTGGGCATTCTTTGCCTGGACACAGGCGCCATGTACCGCGCGCTGGGTTACAAGGCGTTACGGACGGGACTTGAACCCTCTGACGCGGAAGCGATCCGGACGATGCTCGCCGAAACGGACATGACCATTGACCTGTCCGATCGCGTCCAGAAAACCCTTGTGGACGGAGAGGATATGACGCCTTATATCCGGACACCGGAGGCTTCGCGCGCCGCGTCGGATATCAGCACCTTGCCCGTATGCCGCGACTACTGCGTGAGGATTCAACGCGAGTTGGCCACGCGACAGCCCCTGATATTAGAAGGCCGCGACATCGGTACCTATGTTTTCCCTGATGCGCCCGTGAAATTTTTCGTGACGGCTTCCCCCGAAGTGCGCGCCGCCCGCCGCATGAAAGATTTGGAAAAAGCGGGAGTCACCACCACCCTTGAGGAAGTGTTGCGCGAAATGGAAGAACGTGACCGCCAGGACGCGGGGCGTAAACTGGCGCCGACAAAACGCGCGGACGATGCCATCCAGATCGATTCGGGTGAGATGTCAGCTTTCGAAGTGGTCGACATCATGATCGATGTCATCCGCCAAAAGGAAAAGGAGCAGCAAACTTACCGCATTCCTCAGGAGAACGCAGGACCTCATGAATAAAGACTATGAATGGGTGTCAAAATGCCTTCGAGGGATTGCCCGCGCGCTTGTCGCCGTCATTCTTTTGCCTTTTTATTGGCCGAAGGCCACAGGTAACTTAAAAGGACCTAAAGAGGAAGGCTGTATTCTGATCGCCAACCACCATAGCCTCTTGGATCCCATCTTGATGACCTATTTTTTTAAAAGCACTCGCCTGAATTTTGTGGCCAAGGCGGAGTTGTTTCGCATTCCGGTGATCGGCCGTTTTTTGCGGGCCTTCCATTCGATTCCCTTAGATCGCAACGCGTCGGATATCAAGGCCAGCAAAACGATCTTGTCCGAGATTAAAGCCGGAAAAATGGTTGGTATCTTTTTACAGGGAACACGCGTGAAATTACATGAGGCCTCAAAAGAGCAGCCGCACGCTTCTATTTTGTACTATGCCATCCGTCGGAGGATCCCGGTGATCCATGTATCCATCGATCCTCGGTACCATTTATTCGGTCGTCCGCGCTTCTTGTTTGGCGATCCGATCCGTTACCTTGTGAACGACAAGGTAGCGCTTGACAAAACGGAGCAAGACAAGGTGGCCCGTGAGGTGATGCGCCTGATTTATGAGAGGGTCGAGTTGCCTTATGAATACGACGGTTGGGAAGAGAACAGGCTTTTCTATAATCAAAGAATCAAGACGGTCCCAATAAGTGAAAGGGAGTCTTTGTGAAGATTGAGGTCGCAAAAACGGCCGGTTTTTGCCCCGGCGTAAGACGCGCGGTGGACCTGGCTTACGAATCACTTGAAAAGGATCCTGACAAGACCCTTTGGCTCTACGGGGCGGTGGTGCACAATGAGCGCGTGATTTCGGATCTTCGTGCGCGCGGGGCGAAAATCGCGGACACGATCGATGAAATCCCTGACAAGGCGACGGTTCTCATTCGGGCGCACGGCGTGTCTTTGGAAGTAGAGGAAGCTTTGCGCCGCAAAAACTGCGTCATTTTGGACGGAACCTGTCCCTTTGTGTCACTTATTCATCGGCGGGTGTCTGAGGCCGCAAACAAGGGAGATGGGATCATAATCACGGGCGATCCTCGCCATCCCGAGGTGATCGGTATTGTCGGCCACGCTTTTCCACAAGAGCCGATGCTTATACAAACGGCAGAAGAAGCTGAAATGCTTGAACTTGACGACAAAAACTGGATTCTTGTCTCACAAACGACCTTTTCACACGCGCGTTGGACGCAAATTCGTGACATTCTTGAAAATAAAATTGATAAACTCCTTATATTTGATACAATATGTAACACGACTGTCCAAAGGCAGTCGGACGCGAAGGCGCTTGCCGCTTCTTCTGACGTCATCCTTGTGCTTGGCAGTCGGACGAGTTCGAACACGAACAAGCTGGTTGAGGTGTGTCAGAAGGAGTGCGACGCTGTTTACTTAGTACATAGGCCCGACCAGGTCGCGCAAATACTGGCACCCTACGCGACCGGGTCCGCGAGGATCGGTGTGATTACCGGAGCCTCGACACCAGACGAGATGATCAGGGAGGTTATCTACAGTATGACAACAATCGAAGGCATGGCGAAGCCAGAGGAAAACGCTGACGTAAACTTTGAAGATTATGTCGACAGCATTCCGGAGCTTCAACCAAAAAGTATTGTCCGCGGAAAAATCGTCCGCTACGACGATGAATTTGTCTACGTTGACGTAAAAGACAAATCGGAGGGTAAGGTTCCGATCCGCGAGCTGGATAAAAACCCTGACTTTGACCTGGATGAAGCCGTTAAGAATCACGAAGAAGTTGACGTTTATGTAAGAAGTATCAGAAGCTCCGACGCCGGTAAAGAGATCATGCTCTCCACCGGATACGTTGAGACACTGAAACACAAAGAATTGATCCAGCAGGCGTACGAAGAAAGAACACCCGTCACGGTCAAGGTCGTGAACGTGGTGCGCGATGGTGTCATTGCTTCTTATCGCAGCATTGACATTTATATCCACCGCACGCAGCTTGAGCTGTCTGTCGTGGATGATCTTGAGCCATACCGCGATCAGGAATTCGACGTCCTGATCACGCAGTACGATCCTAACCGTCGCCGCATGCGCGTCTCGGGCTCCAGAAGAATGCTTCTGCAGCAAGAGCGTAAAGAAAGCGAACGCGAAATCTGGGATACGATCGAAGTCGGCAATGAATACACCGGCGTCGTACGTAACCTGACCAATTTCGGCGCCTTTGTTGATATCGGCGGCGTGGACGGGTTGATCCATATCAGTGAACTGTCCTGGCAGCGGATCAGGCATCCGTCCGAAGTGCTCGCAGTGGGCGACAAAGTGAATGTGTTTGTCAAAGAGTTTGATCGTTCGAAAAAGCGCATCTCACTGGGCTACCGCCGTTCAGAAGATGATCCGTACCGCGACATCGAAGCACGCTTCCCCGTGGGAGCCATCGTGCGCGGCGTGGTCGTCAGGATGTTCCCCTTTGGCGCGTTCATCAACATCGCGCCGGAAGTGGATGCACTCTGCCATATCTCTCAGATTTCGAACTATCACCTGAATAAGCCCGGTGATGTGCTCGTTGAGGGAATGGAAGTTGACGCCCGGGTCGTCGAAGTTTCGGATGAAGCCCGCCGTATCAGCGTAAGCATCCGCGAGGTGGAGCCGATTAACCCAGAACCCGATTCGGAGATCGTATTGCAGCAGCAAGAGCAGCAACAACGCCGTCAACAGCAGGCACCTCGCCGCCGCGGCGGAAGACGCCGTGACGAGCAAGATGACTTGCCGACAAGCTACACTGACGATCAGGCGAGATCCGCGATCTCAGAGATGGCCGCTTTCACGACCGTCACAAAAGAAGGATCCGATCTTTTAGACAGCATGGCTGCTTTGCGCGATGAGTTGCAAGAAGCCGAAAAAGCGGAAGAAGTCGAAGAAACCGTTGAAACAGCCATTGCGGAACCTGTCCCGGCAGCCGTTGTCGAAGTCGAAGCAGAAGCGGCTGAAGTGGTTGAAGAAACAGTTGAAGAAGAACCGGAGCCGATTCTGGAGGAAGGCGAATAATACCATTTGCCAACTCATGTCACCAAGAGGAGCGCTCAGAACAAACGGGCGCTCCTTTTTTAAACGATATGCAATAGGACCGAAGAAAGGACCGCATGATTTTAATCAAGGGCATCTATAACGAAGCGAAGGTATTTACCCGAGAACTTGAAAAAACGGCCCGAAAGCAGATTGAAACACTCTGTGATCAGGAATTCACAAGAGGCAGCACAATTCGCATTATGCCCGACGTCCACGCGGGGGCCGGTTGTACCATCGGCACCACCATGACCATTACGGATAAAGTTGTGCCGAACCTTGTCGGGGTTGACATCGGCTGCGGCATGGAAACCATAAGTATTCAGTCGGATAAGATCGATCTGCCCACATTAGATCGCCTGATTCACCAACAGATTCCCTCGGGATTTTCGATCCGCAAAGCGCCCCATCGTTATCTTGAGAAAATTGATTTAAATCAGCTGCGCTGCCGTGAAGGGGGCAAAAACGACGCTAAGCTCCGCATCGACCGGGCCCGCTTGTCGCTGGGAACATTGGGCGGAGGCAATCACTTCATTGAAGTGAACCGAGATGAAAATGAGCGCCTTTACCTTGTCGTCCATTCGGGCTCGAGAAATCTTGGGCTCCAAGTGGCCCTTTATTACCAACGAAAAGCATCGGGGAAGCACCCTCACCTTCCCCCTGATCTCGCCTATCTCGAGGGGCGTGACTTCGAGGATTATCTCCATGATATGCAGCTTATTCAAGCCTTTGCGGTCCTCAACCGAAAGGCGATGATGGATGAAATTGAAAAAGGTTTATCGCTGTCAATCGACCACGCTTTCACTACCATTCATAACTATATTGATCTTGATTCCATGGTTCTTCGTAAAGGTGCCATTTCCGCAAAAAAGAATGAGCGTGTCCTTATTCCCATGAATATGAAAGACGGATCTTTGCTTTGTGAAGGCCTTGGCAATCCGGACTGGAATGAATCAGCCCCCCATGGGGCAGGCCGCGTCATGTCACGCACAGAAGCGAGAAAAACACTTTCGCTACGAACCTTTCACCAGCTGATGGACGGTATCTACACTTCGACGGTGAGCCGTGACACGCTCGATGAGAGTCCCGAAGCCTACCGACCGATGGAGGAACTAAAAGAGGAAATGAAGGATACCGTCCGGGTACTCCATCATTTGAAACCGATTTACAATTTCAAAGCAAAAGAGTAACAGCCGGAGGCTGGCCGAAAAGCGGCGCGTTCTGTTACGATAACCCAATAGGAAAGAAAGAAGAGGTGAGAACATGCTTCGATGGACCTCCATTCCAAAAGACTGGATCCGAAAAGACCATTTTCACGCCGTGATTGAAATACCCCGCGGCAGCAAACAAAAGTATGAATACGATGACCGTGTCGGGATGCTGCGTCTCGATCGCATTTTATACACATCGACCCATTATCCCGCAAACTACGGGTTTATCCCCAGGACGCTGTCAGAAGACGGGGACGCGCTCGACGTGCTTGTCCTGTCAACGGAGAGTCTGGCCCCATTATGCCTGGTCGAATGCTATCCGATCGGCGCGTTTTCCATGATCGATGACGACAAGGAAGACGAAAAAATAATCGCGATCCCCTTCGGCGACCCGCAAATGCGAAGCTGGACAGAAATTGAAGATCTCCCGGAGCACATGTTGACCGAGATGCAACATTTTTTCAGCGTCTATAAAGAACTGGAAGGGAAGGGGACAGCGCTAACCAAAATTCATGACGCGGAGTCGTCTCAGCGCGTGATCGAAAAAGCCATCGAAAAATACGAGCGCTGGATCAAGCGCGAATAACATGGAGCCCCTCTTTCAATCGGAACGACTCCTTTACCGTCATTTCCATCGCTCAGACGCCCATGAACTGGCCCTGCTTTTAAATGACTACGATGTCTACAAGACTTCTTTGAATCTTCCGTATCCCTTTACGGCGGACGACGGCTTGAGGCTTATCACCTCGGGGCAAGAACAAAGGGAGGCGTATCTGGTTGACAGCTTGGCCGTCGTGGATAAGGCTTCGGGGAAGCTTGTGGGCTTTTTGCGGCTCACTTACTCCTATTTTCATCGTCACGCGGAACTGGGTTACGTGATTGACCGCACCTTTAGAGGTCTAGGATATGGAACGGAGGCCGTAGGGGCCTCCGTTTCTTACCTTTTTTCAATGAAGCATTTTCACCGTGTGTATTGCCGCCAACTAGGTCGCAATCCCGCCTCCGAAAAGATTATGGAAAAGGTCGGATTTACCCGCGAGGGCGTGCTCGTCCGGCATTTTTTTAAAATTGATCGTTATGTCGATGTCACCGTCTACGGGCTCAACTGTTCATCGAAAGACGCCGTAATGCCTCGCGATAAAGCGCTGCGCCCGCCAACAATCTCTTGAGGGATCCCCATTCATTGGCCTGGTGCGCGATGTCGGGATCTCCGGGGAACGCGGGACCAAAACCGACAATATTCGGTAAGGCGCGCGCATAGGTGCCTCCCCCGATCGCGAGCGGCTCGGCATCGGTTTTCGTGAGGTCGCGGTAAACGCCCATCAGGGTAGAGATAAGCGACGAGTCCTTGGCATAGCTCAAAGGCGGCATGACGCCGGGCCATGACGCTTCTACACCGTAAGGGGCCACGATTTCATTCAGTCGCTCCTTGGCTTGTTCAAGGTCAAAGGTGACGGGGTAGCGGATATTGAGAACCAGGCTCGCCTCTCGGTCATCAATGGATAAAAGGCCGGCGTTGACGGTTGTTTCACCCGTTTCATCTTCAAATTGAAGACCGATTCGCTCACCGTTTAGTTCGTAAGCGATTAAATCATTATAAAAAGAAACGAAGCGGTCTTCTTGGCCCTTTTCAGCTATCTGTTCCGCCAGCTTTTCCATCGCCACCGAAATCGCGTTCAACCCCAGATGAGGCGTGCTCGCGTGTGCGATTGAACCGAGGTAGGTTTTGGGTGCCTCGTCCTTCAGCGTCACATGACATTCACCCGGAACCATGTTCACAGCCTCGCCTGCCTGTGCCTCGGCGATCATGTCCGATTCGCCG
>Ga0265294_10000382_pt1 | contig 58992 bp, 52 predicted proteins | sample MunlanPumphouse3_FD_192504 | JGI IMG/M metagenome (GOLD analysis project Ga0265294, IMG submission 192504) | Groundwater microbial communities from a municipal landfill in Southern Ontario, Canada - Pumphouse #3 | ecosystem: Environmental > Aquatic > Deep subsurface > Groundwater | place... | reverse complement strand
TCTCATTAGCATTTCCGTAGGCTAGAAGCCCCGCAAGGGAACCTCTTCCAGCCATTCTGTAACGGCCAGAATTATATATGACAATGAGGTCGATGCCGCCAGCTTCCTCCCACTTGGCAGAGATGCCGGTTCCTGCACCGCCGCCTATAATAGGTTCTTTCTTACTTACTTTTTCTCTAAAAAATGACATTATTTCAGATCGTGTTTTATAGGTCATTTCGCAACCTCCTTAAAATTCTGAAACAGCGCCTGAGCAAATTCCGGGTCGTTAATATGATAGGGCAATCGAATAACCTTGCGCATGTCAGTCTGATACACCGTTTCTTCGATAGCCTCGAAAAGGACGGCATCCGCATCGGGATCATAGAAGGGCTGACCTGGAGCATCAATCATCGAAACACCCTTTTCTGGCAACAAAAAGCGTACAGGCCCTGAACAGTGGTTAAGCTTTTCTCCGATCCAGCGTCCCATCCGGGCATTCTCATCAGCAGTAGTTCTCATCAATGTTACCTGAGGATTATGAACATAAAGATTGCGTTTTTTATATTTCTCTGGAACAGTCTCTAAAGCACCAAAATTAACCATATCAAGGGCGCCTACAGAACCAACATAGGGAATGGCCATTCGAATAATTGCTCCGAAACGATCTTCCCCAGCACTCATAACACCGCCCATGAAAAGATCACAAACTTCAGTTGTAGTCACGTCTATTACTTTCTTGAGAATACCAGAATCAATGAGCTTTTCCATAGACTGACCGCCCGTTCCTGTAGCATGAAATACAAGACAATCATATTCTTTTTCCAGTTCGTGACGAATCATATCAACACAGGGAGTGGTCACTCCAAACATTGTCATGCCTACTGGTTCACGTTCTATGGATGGCGCTGGGATCGTTGTTTTCGCCATACCGGCAATAGCATGAGCAGCATTCCCAAGCACTATACGAGATATACGATTGAGGCCAGCTACATCGGTTACAGAGTACATCATGCAAATATCGTTAGGCCCCACATAAGGAGCCACATTGCCTGACGCCACAGTAGAAACCATAAGTTTAGGAACTCCAATTGGAAGAGTTCTCATACCTGCCGTAATAAGAGAGGTTCCTCCAGAACCGCCAAGGCCAATAACGCCTGCAATGTCATTCTGTTGTGAAAGAAAAGCGGACAAGGCCTGTGACATAGCTATAATGGCTTGTCCTCGATCTGTAATAGAGCCAAGAAAATGTGGATTATCGGGGTGATGGGAAGCGACCTGAGTGTTTAAGATATCCGCGCTAAAGGAGTGTGGACGAGTGGCAACATCTACAAGAAAAGCGTCGATACCCTCTGAACGAATAAGATCTCGCACATAAAGCAATTCGCTGGATTTTGTGTCGCATGTTCCGACAACATAAACCTTTTTCATCATTCCCCTCCTCTACTATCATGATTGACTCTTTAATTATACAAAAAATAATGTCGCCATACTGAAGAGAGAAAGTATACTTGCTCTGTTATTGCTTCGTAAAACGGCTCAAAAATTGCTCTGTTCTCTGATTTTTAGGAGATGCAAATATCTCTTTAGGACTGCCAGTTTCAACAATCCTTCCCTCGTCCATAAAAACTACCGTGTCGGCCACTTCTTTGGCAAAGGCAATTTCATGAGTAACAATCATCATGGTCATATGCTCATGAGCAAGCTCGCGAATAAGGTCAAGGACTTCTCCGACAAGCTCCGGATCAAGGGCGGAAGTAGGCTCATCAAATAAAATAACCTTGGGGTTAAGCGCAATAGCCCTACCTATACCTACACGTTGTTGCTGACCGCCAGAGAGTTTGGATGGATATGAATCTGCTTTATCCTTAAGTCCGATTTTCTCTAAAATCTGAAGTCCTTTTTCAACTGCCTGATTCTTGTTTTCTTTCTTCACTATAATTAAGGCTTCTATGATATTTTCCAAAACAGTTTTATTATTAAAGAGGTTGAAGGATTGAAATACCATCGCTGTCTGTTGGCGAAGTTCCCTTATCTCTTTCTTTGCCGCCTTTTCTACATCCACCTCAATGGCACCTATTCGAATTTTTCCCTTATCTGCTTCCTCCAAAAAATTTATACATCTTAGTAATGTTGATTTTCCAGTTCCGGAAGGGCCTATAATTGCAACTATTTCTCCTTTTTTAACATTGAGGTTGATGTCTTTTAAAACTTTCAGATCTCCAAAACTTTTATATAAACTCTTAATTTCTATCATTTGACAAACCACCTAAATCTTAATTTTGAACACTTAAATTTCGTTCAATACGTTGTTGCACCTTTCCTAAAACAAGCGTTAATGCCCAATAAACAACAGCAATATCAATAAAAGCTTCTAAATATCTATAACTTGACGCCGCTTCTAGCTGGGCAACAGCTATCATTTCCGTAACACCTATGGTAAAAGCCAAAGATGAATTTTTTACTATGCTAATAAAACTATTAAAAAGAGCCGGAATCGCGACTCGTGTTGCCTGAGGGAGAATAACTCTTCGCATCGCTTGCAAATATGACATTCCTACAGAAACACAGGCCTCCATTTGTCCTTTATTGACCGAGGATATGGAACCTCGTATTGTTTCAGACATAAAAGCAGCTGCATTTAAACTCAAGACAATCAACGCTGCCGTAAAAGAAGACATATTTTTGAAACTTGGGATAACTTGCACGAATCCAAAATACATCAAAAACAATTGAGCTATGAGCGGGGTACCTCTAAAAAAAGAGACATAAACTTTTACGAAAGGGGCCAGTAACTTTACCTTTAAATCAATACACAGCGCAATGAAGACTGCCGCTAAAATACCCCAAAAAGCAGCCCCTATAGAAAGCAATAAGGTTACTTTGAGATATTTGAGCATGAGAGGAAAGAGCATGACCGCAAAATCTATATCGAACCCAGGCAATAGTGGAACCTCCAATCTTTACAAAAGCAACAAAAAGACCCATGCAGAAAAAGATGATGGGTCTTTTTGATTCTATTATTTTTGCCTCTCTCTTTTAATTTTTCGTCGTATCAAGACCAAACCACTTTTCAGAAAGGGCACTCAACGTTCCATCTTCGTGCATTTCATGAATCGTCTTGCTGATCTGCTCTAAAAGAGCCTTATTTTCAGCCTTTTTTGTAAAGGGATAGGCATTAACTTCAAAAGTGAGTCTTTGACCAAGCAATCTGAGATCAAGATTTTCTTGTTCAATGATTGTCTTTGTTTTTATCTCTCCCTGCCAGCAGGCATCTACTCGACCAAGCTCAGTTTCTTTTTCTATAGGAGCTCCATCATAAGTTTTTATATCCAGATTCAAGTTGTAGTCTTTATTGACCTGACGCAGAGTAGCTTCTCCGTTTCCTCCAAGCCAGCAGCCAACTTTTTTCCCTTTGAGATCGTCAACTGTTTTTATTGAACTATCTTTTTTCACCGAAAAATCATAATAGCTATATGCATACGGTTCCGTAAAATCATAAAGCTCTTTTCGCTTCTCTGTAATTGACATCTGGTGTGCAATCGTATCAATTTGTCCAGCATTCAACATTCCAAGAAGACCACTAAACTTTGCTAATTTGTACTCGACTTTAAAACCATTTCTTCTAGCCATTTCTTCCCATACATCAATTTCAAACCCCTGTAACTTTCCAACTTTCGTAAATGTCCATGGGGCATAAGCTCCTGATGTTCCTACAATAATGGTCTTTCCCTGTAGCGAAGATTGTGCAGAAGCTTGATTACAACCAACCACGAAGAAAAGAGATGCTAAAACCGCAATTAAAGTAAGAAAGAATGTACATTTTGTTGAGACGCGCACTATAAATCCCTCCTGTGAAATATATTGCATACCACATGTAATTATGCCTTAGCATTATAATATCTATAACTATAAAAAGAAAGATTGCGATTTCGCTTTTAAGGTATACTTCAAATGCTTTTATATTTTTTTAAGGAGTGATAGTAATGATTCTCGTCACGGGAGGAGCTGGGTATATCGGCAGCGTGGCGGTTCTTGCCTTGCAAAAAGCTGGTTTTGAAGTCGTTGTTCTCGATAACTTCAGTCGGGGACATAAAGATCTCGTCTTTTCTCGCCATGTCGCCGAAGGTGATTTAAGAAATGAGACATTTGTACAAAAGGTATTTGATTCTTATCCTATCGAGGGAGTTCTTCATTTTGCTGCTTTAAGTCTTGTCGGCGAATCAATGAAAGAGCCTGAATTCTATTATTGGAATAATGTAACAGGAACACTCAATTTATTAAGGGCTATGAGAAAACATAATGTTTCTACTTTTGTCCTCTCTTCAACTGCAGCAGTATACGGAGAACCAGAAGAAATTCCTGTTTCAGAAGAAGCTCTTAAAAAGCCAACAAATGTATACGGAGAGACAAAACTTTTTCTTGAAAGTGTGCTAGATCGATATCATGATGCATATGGGCTAAAAAGTATCGCTTTCCGTTACTTCAACGCAGCAGGAGCCGACCCGCAAGGTCGTACTGGAGAGGATCATAGCCCTGAGACCCACCTCATCCCTCTCGTACTAGACGTAGCTTTAAATCGCCGCCCATCAATTACTGTTTTTGGACAAGACTATCTAACACAAGACGGTACTTGTATTCGTGACTATGTACATGTTACTGACCTTGCCCATGCGCACGTATTAGGGGTGCAACGTTTACTTTCTGGTCAAGCAGAAAGAGAAACATATAATTTAGGAAATGGGAACGGTTATTCAGTTCTTGATATCATCAAAACAGTACGAAAAGTAACCAAGCACCCTATTCCTGTTATCGAAGGTCCAAGACGTTGGGGGGATCCAGCAAAACTTGTTGCTTCTTCGAAAAAAGCTATGGATGTTTTGGAATGGGAACCTCACTATGCATCCTTAGAACAAATTATAGAAACAGCATGGGTATGGCATCAGAAAAGATTTAAATAGGTTACAAATATAGAAATAAACATGGGGCTAACAGATATATCTTCGGATCTAATCTAATTATTCTCGCCCCATGTTTTTATGTATTAATGCTTACCTTTTCCCTTCCATATGAATGTACTAATAATCTTTTAAGTTCATGACTTTAATTTTCTAGCTCTCAGGAATTTTTAATTGACATCTCTATAATCTCTAGTATAGTTGGGATAAAATATAATATAAAATATCGTATAAAATAATTGATCCACTAGATTACCAATTAAAAATAAAGAAGGAAGGTGGGTTTTTTGTCTTTAGCCCAATTAAGCCCTATCAGCTCTGATGGAGAAAAAACAATAAAACAAAAGGTGTTAGAGAGCATTAGGGATGCCATTATGAGAGGCTATTTTGAGAGTGGACAACAGTTGCGCCAAGATGAAATTGCCTTCCAGCTCGGAGTAAGTCGCATTCCCGTTCGAGAAGCCTTAATGCAACTGGAAACAGAGGGGCTTGTTACCTTTTATCCTTATAAAGGAGCTATCGTATCTACTCTTTCCCCTGATGAAGCCAGAGAAATTTTTGAAATTCGTTTTATTCTGGAATCTGAAGCCCTGCGTTTTGCCTTTCCCCAGCTTACAGATGAAGTTCTTGATGAAGCTGAACAACTTATAGAAGAGGCTGATTCAGAAAAGGATTCTGCAAATTGGAGTGATCAAAACTGGAAATTTCACTCTTTCCTCTATCTTTATGCCAAAAGACCACGCCTTCTAGCAATGATTGAATCTTTAAACCAAAACGTTGATCGTTATATTCGCATTTATCTGAGAACTCTTAGTTTTCAATCTGAATCTCTTGAAGCTCATAGGCAGCTCATTGCGGCATTACGTAATCGAGATATTGAAAAAGCGGTATCTCTGCTAAAGGCACACTTAAAGAATGCAGAAAATCACATAATTCAATATTTAACGCGATAAGTGAATTTTGTGGAGACATACATTTTCTATGCTAAATCTCTTTACTATCAAGGAGGATCCTATCAATGAATCATCATGAACGAATTGAACACGCTATTGCTGGAAAAGAAACTGATCGTTTACCCTACAGCTTATGGTGGCATTTCCCAAACAAAGACAGAATGCCACGAAGATTGGCTGAACTTTCCATTCATTATCAGGAAATGCTTGATCTTGACTTTATTAAGTATATGCCTTACGGAATGTTCTCCACTGTTGACTGGGGATCTGATCTCAAGGTATTTGAAGGCTTCGGAGAGCCGCCTGTAGCTGCAAACTTCCCCATCGCTACACCGGAAGATTGGGATAAAATCACACCGAGATCTGGAACTTCTGGAGAATACTCCATCGTTCTTGAATCCCAGCGCATTGCTCTTGAAGAGCTTCATTGCCAGGTGCCAATTATACAGACAGTTTTCAGCCCTCTTATAACTGTAGTAAAGATGGCCGGAGAAGAGACATTAAAGAAACATTTAGAGGAGTGCCCCGAAAAAGTTCATAAAGGACTCGAAATTATTACAGAAACGACTAAAGAGTTCGCATTGGCAGCAGTAGAAAATGGTGCATCTGGCGTATTCTTTGCAACACAGATGGCAAGCCACGATCGTTTGAACAGTGCCCAGCTTGAAGAGTTTATGAAAAAGTATGATCTTGAAGTTCTTAATGCGATCAAAGATAAGTCGTGGTTTAACGTTCTCCACATTCACGGCACGAATGTCTATTTTGAAGAACTTTTCGACTATCCGGTTCAGGCTTTCAACTGGCACGATAGAGATGATGGCCCTGCAATGAACGATGTCAGAACAAAGACCGACCGTTGCTTCTGCGGTGGCTTAAGCCATAAAAATACTCTCCCTAACGGAACAGAGGAAGAGCTTCGTGCTCAGGTTATGGATACATGGAAGCATAACAACGGTAAAGCTGTAATCTTCACTCCCGGATGCGTAGTCGATCCTAATACGCCAGAAGATCGCTTAATGCTTCTGAAAAAATTCGTTGAAGAGACAGCAAAATAAATTTACAGAGAGAAGGAGTTTACATATGATATCACTCAAAAAATTTCTCAAAGAAGAGGTTAAACCTGCATTAGGGTGTACTGAGCCCGGCGCGGTGGCTTTGGCTGTCGCTCGGGCTACGGAAGAGTTACATAACGCTCCCGTGGATTCTATTAAAGTATTGGTCAGCGGTAACATTTTTAAAAACGGAATGTCTGTAGGCATTCCGGGAACAAACGGACTTCGAGGAAACACCATAGCGGCCGCTCTAGCTGCTCTTTGTGGCAAAAGCGCTTTGGGCCTTGAGGTTCTTAAAAATTCCACAGAGAACGACGTTCAGAACGCTCAGAAAATGGTTTCTGATGGGAAGGTACAGGTTCTTCCTGACGCTGACCGAAATGGAATCTATGTAAAAGCCGATGTAAAGAGCAAAGATACAACTGCAACATGTACTATTGAAGGCAGTCATACGGGCATTGTAGAGGTAACACTTAATAATGATGTGGTTTTCTCTACCAAGTCAAACAATTCTACTGATAAAGCAGAAACTAAAAAAGAACTTTCCGCTGCCCAGGAAATATCTCAGATGCCCTTTTCCTCTGTTGTTGCTCTTGTTCAAGAAATGGATGATGAAGATGTTGCTTACGCTCTCAAGGGAGCAGAGATGAACATGACGATTGCTGAACAAGGCTTTGATGAGAATCAAATGCAAGGTTTAGAGGTAGGCAAAACTCTGAGGAAATCAGCCGCTGATTGGAAAACAATGGATCACTCCCTTAAAATTCGTGCTATCAGTGCTGCTGCCTCCGACGCTCGTATGGCCGGAGCCCCCTACCCTGTCATGAGCAGTGCAGGAAGTGGAAACCACGGAATTACTGCCATTCTTCCCATCTATATTTTGGGACGTGAGTTAGGAAAAAGTGATAGAGAGATTGCTGAAGGAATCATTTACAGCCATCTTTGCACCAGCTTTGTAAAGAGCAGAATGGGCCGTTTGAGTCCTGTTTGCGGTTGTGCCGTTGCAGCCGGTGCCGGTGCAGCTGGAGGTCTCGTGCATCTTATGGGTGGCTCTGAGGTTCAAGCAGCCAAAGCCATGGAACTTGTTCTTGGAAACCTCGTCGGAATGCTCTGCGACGGAGCTAAAGAAACATGTGCATTAAAAGTTGGAACAGGCGCTTTCGAAGCTGTTCAAGCAGCTGAGCTCGTTATGAATGGTCATCATATCGAAATGAGCCAGGGTGTTATTAACGAAAAGATTGAAGATACTGTCGCCAACGTTGTTGCCGTCAATGCCAAAGGGATGAGAGACGTAGATAGAATCATTCTCGATATTATGGCTTCTCGTACTGCCTGCTAAATTGAGTGATATCATACAGTACAAGAAATAGATATTAAAAAGGGAGCGGATTTTTGAAATCCGCCCCCTTTTTCCTTTTCAATCTTTTTAACGGTCGTCTTCCTCTTGTGGTGAAATAACAGCTCCTCTTCCAAGTCTTCGGAAGAGCAATTCACGTAATTTGATCACTTCTTTCTTACGCAAACATTCAATGATCATATCGTGAACTTCAACACTGGCTTTCATCTGCCAATCCCGATAAAGCCATCTATCAAACGAACAACGAATTTGATAAAAAAGATTTCTAAGCATTTTCTGAGTCCATATGCAATTATCCTTTGCAAGAGAGCAAAGATAGACGTGGAAAGTCATCTCTTTCTCAGCAAATTCGAATGCTTTCTTCTCTCCTAAAACGTCGCTATTTATAATCGCATATAACTCTTCATTCAGTTCTTCAAGATGCTCTATTTCCTCGTCACTTGGTCCGCCCTCTACAATAACAGCTTCCAAAATGGTATGTTCCAAAAGAACACGAAGCTTAGTTATTTCTGTAAAATCTTCCTCGCGGAAAGTCGAGACAAACCAGCCCTTATATCTTATGGAAGAAATTAAACCTTGCTCTTCAAGTTCATTTAATGCTTCTCGAACTGGGGAGCGACTTATACCCAAAATACGAGAAAGTTCTCTTTCATTGATTTGATCTCCACACCGTAAAGTCTTTTTTTCAAAAACCTGTTCTCGTATATAGCGAGTAACGAGATCTTTCAATTTCCCCTGAGAATGGGATTGGCGCCTTTGATTATCTGCCATTAATATTTCCCCCGTCTTGGTCGATTAATCGGTCGACCAAGATTAAAATATCATCTATGAATACAGTGGTCAACCTAAAAATCTGTTAATTAGCATCAATTACAAACTGCACAAAGAGAGCTGTTCCGTAAGGAAGAGCTTCTTCAGGGAAGATAAAATTCCCATTATGAAAAACAGGAACGTTTTTCCCAGGAACGCAAATTCCCATTCTGGCAAAAACGCCTTGTGGAACAACCTCAAGATATCTGGAAAAGTCTTCGGACCCCATCGCAGGGATATCTATATATTTAACGTTCTCTGATCCAATGACCTTTTTGGCGCTTGTGCGAACAATCTCAACAACTTCTGGAGAATTGCTCAGCGGAGGAACTCCATAATGATAGTCAAGCTCCGCCTTACATTTATAGCTAGACGCTACACCCTCAATAACGTCGCGAATACGCTGTTCTATGGAATTTCTTACTTCCATATTCTGGCATCTGATAGATCCCGAAAATTCAACAGTCTCGGGAATAATGTTTTTGGCAGTACCACCATGTATCTCACAAATGGAAATAACAAGGTTATCAAGAGCATCGATTTGACGAGTAATAATACTCTGAATAGCCATAACACAATTTGAAGCTGCCAGAATCGGGTCGCAGCCTATACGATGAGGATATGCTCCATGACCACTCTTCCCCGTAATTTTTGCGGTAAAGAAGTCTGATGAAGCCATATAAGGTCCTTCTCTAAGAGCTATTTCTCCTACATTGTAAGAAGAATGTCCATGGAGACCCAAAATGTAATCCACTTTCGGATTATCAAGAACACCCTGATCTATCATATATTTCGAACCGTCAAGATTTTCTTCTGCTGGCTGGAAGAGAAGTTTGACTGTTCCAGAGAAACGATCCTTCATTGACATGAGCAGTTTGGCTGCCCCGAGCAACATCGCTGTATGGCAGTCGTGTCCACAAGCATGCATTACACCTGAAACAATCGACTTATCGGGAATATCGGTTGTCTCCTGAATGGGAAGAGCATCCATATCGGCACGAAGAGCAATAACTTTTCCTTCCCCTTTTTTCTCACCTTTTATAATTCCCAAAACGCCAACATTAGAACCAAGGGGAATCATTTCTACTCCCATTTTTTTCAGTTCGGACTGAACAAAGGCTGTTGTTGCAAACTCTTTCATGCTCAGTTCTGGTTCTCTGTGAATTTTACGTTTTGCCTCAACTATATACTCTTTTATCTCAAGAGCTTTCTGAAGAATTTCAGAAGCCATCACAATCGCCGTCCTTTCGTTATTTCATACATCCTTACAGAATAGTGAGTTCCTTCGGAAAGAGATTGATAACCTCTCGTCCTGATTCTGTTAACATCACCAAATCCTCTATACGAACTCCAAATTTTCCTTCGAGATAAATTCCCGGTTCTATGCTGAAACAGTTGCCCTCAACAAGAGGAGTTTCATTTGCCTGAGAAATATAGGGACTCTCCTGACCATCCATACCAATACCATGTCCTAAACGATGGGTAAAAGCTTCTCCGTATCCATGTTCAGTAATAATATCCCGAGCTGTGCTATCAATATCCTTGGGGATAGCCCCTATCTGAACTTTTTCTTCTGCGGCAAGTTGAGCTTCCAAGACAATTTCATAGACTTTCCTTTGTGTATCTGTAGGAGCCCCAACAAAGAATGTTCTGGTCATATCATGGCTATATCCATCGTACCATCCGCCAGAATCTACCATCACTATGTCTTGTTTTTCTATAAGGCGATTGTTATCTCTTCCATAATGGGCTCTGCCGCTGTTAATACCCGAAGCAACGCAAGGTACGCGAGGAGAACCGCCATGAGATTCATGAAAATTCATAATAAATTTAATGATGTCTCTCTCGTATATACCAGGCCGAATATATGTAGTGAGAGCTTCCATCATTTTATCGTTCATGGAAGATGCTTTTCTCATAAGTTCTAATTCTTTTTTATTCTTAATGGAACGCATAGGTGCCAGAAGGAAGAAACCGTTAACACACTCCACATTTAATCCCTTTACTGCATCAATCATGTCGCCGGCCTCTATTCCTCGAGAAAAGGCAATTCGGCAAGAAGAAGAGAGACCTACAAGCTGAAGTCCCTTTTTAAATGCGCCTTGGAACCAGTCAGTGTCATTCCATTCCAAAATAGGAATATCGTCTTCGATACTTTTCATATCTGTTCTGTGAAGAGAGGGGCATAAGAAAAAACTCTTTCCTTCTCTGGTAACAAGAGCACCTTTCAGCCGTGAATCTGGATGAAAGTTTAATCCGGTCATATATTTCAAATCAGAAGAGGGGGCAAGAAAAACAGCGTCCAGCTCTTTTTGGTTTAGAAGTTCCACTAGTGTTTGGAAACGATTATGATCTATCATTTTTTCCTCCTGCTATTCCTCTGATCATGAGGTTGCCAATAAAGCCGAAAAACCTGCTTCGCCTTGAATACAAGGCGAAGCAGGATTCATAAGATCAATTGCTCGGAGAAAGAAAAATTAATCTGCTAAAGAAAGGTTCCCCAAGTAATTCAAACGACCGTCGTAAAGGTCTTCTACGCCTACCAAATCTTTTCTGGCGCCATACAATTCGTGAGGCACTGCAAGAACAACAACAGGGTGAAGAACATCAAGTCTATCCCATGCTTTCTGGAAGAGCTCTGTTCTCTTTTCAGTATCTATTGTTATATTCGCTGTATCGATATATGTATCAAGTTCTTTATCGCTCAATAATGTCCAGTTTGAAGAGTTGACGTTTGAAGAATGGAAAAGAGGAAGCCAATACTGTCCAGCGTCGCGGTTTGTCTGCATTCCCCATCTGCTGATAAGAAGATCGTGTGTATGTTTCTTCACGTGATCGTCAAATACAGCTGATTCGAAAACCTGGATATTAACTTTAATACCTATCTGAGCAAGCATAGACTGAATGACTGTAGCTCCATTTACCTGATCTTGGAAATTGCTGACCCAGAGCTCTAATGTCATGCCATCTGGATAACCTGCTTCTTTAAGAAGTTCTTTCGCCTTCTCAAGGTTGTAGGGATATGTCTTCACATTCTCCGGGCTAAAGGTACAGGCAGAAAGCAGTGGCCCGTTGGGAATAGAAGAGGTTCCCTGGTAGACAACAGCGTTATAAGCCTCTTTATTAACAGCATACTCAAGAGCAAGGCGAACCTTAGGATCGTTAAGAGGTTTCTTCTGTGTATTCATATCAAGGAAAGTCAAAACAAGTCCCGGAGCTTCTACAACTTTAACCTTTTCAGACTCTTTCAATCTCTGGCAGTCATTGGGTGGTACAGAGTAGATCATATCTACTGTGCCTGTCTCAAGAGCAATAACTCTGCTGCTATCGTCAGGAAGAACGAGAACATTGAAGTTCTTGAAGTTCGGTTTTTTGCCGTGATAGTCTTCAAAGGCTGTGAGTTCAATTCGCTCACCTTTTATCCAGCTCTTAAATTTGAAGGGGCCTGTTCCTACTGGGTTACGGAAATACTCTTTGCCACCTTCTTCAACGGCTCTTTTACAAAAGATACTGGCGTAGGGGTGCTTCATAGAGTCAAGCCAGCCACCAACAGGACCGCGGGTTCTTACAATCACCGTATATTTGTCGATAATCTCAAATCCCTCAGGATCTATGAATTTGCCCTTTGACTTGGCGAAAACAGATTCAGATGTCGTTACACGCTTCAGAGAATACACTACATCTTCTGCTGTAAGTTCATCTCCGTTATGGAACTTTACACCTTTTTTGAGATAAAACTTGTACGTGTGATCGTCAAGAATTTCCCAACGCTCAGCCAACACCGGAACCAATTTTTTGGTTTTACCATCTACTGTTACAAGAGGCTCATTAATATGTTTAGTAACAGCAAATGACATGGTGTCCATAGCCTTCTGAGGATCGAGGCTTTTCGCGTCTCCCGGAAGACCGAGAGTGAAAGTATCCATCGTAGCAGCGAAACCAGCGGTTGCGACTACGAGTAACATAGCTGCAGCAAAGAACAAGTGTAAAAATTTCTTTCCCTTCATATCCCTTCACTCCTTAAAAAGTAGTAAGTAATGCCAAACAAAAGTGAGTAAAATCAAATTTTACCGCAAAGCATCAAGTGTCGCGGCTGCCATCACCTCCATGCCAATAGGAATAGCTCGATCATCTATATAAAAATCTATTGAATGTGTTGGGCAATGGGGCCCACCAGGAGTTCTGACTCCTAATCTGAAAAAAGTTCCAGGAGCCTTTTCCAAGAAATATGCGTAATCCTCCCCTCCCATAGCGGGTGAAGGCAAATCTACAACTCTCTCAACTGATTCAATATCACGACAAACTCTTCGAACGCGATTTACCCATTCCTTGTCAACGCATGTCGGGATTATATTGGGCGTTATTTCCACTGTGACTTTTGCTCGTAACGCTTGCCCAACATTCGTCGCAATTTCTCTGACTCGCCGATGGAAACGTTCCTGCGTCGTTTTGCGGAGATAACGAATGGAACCCTCAATAACGACGGGACCTCCTATATAGGCATTTGATATTCCACCTTCGATGCGACCAAAAGTTACAAAAGCACAATCGGTAGGAGCCAGCTCTCGTGAGCCTAGACTCTGAAGTGTGGTCACTATGGTTGAAGCTGCCAGAATTGTATCGACTCCATAGTGAGGATATCCACCATGAGCCTGTTTACCCTCTACAGTAATCTTTATTCGGTCAATACCAGCAGTCATGAAGTCATCTCGAACGCCTATTTCTCCCAGGTATATATCTGGAAGGGCATGGAGGGCCAACACTCCATCAACGTGGGGATTTTCCATTACTCCTGCTTCTATAAACTCTTTACCACCGCCTGAAAGCTCTTCGGCATGTTGAAAAAAGAATTTCACACACCCTGAAAACTGATCCCGCAATTCACTGAGGAGCCAGGCTGTACCAAGCAAAATAGCAGCATGAGAATCATGGCCACAACCATGAAAAACTCCATCTTTTTTAGAAGCATATGAGACTCCGGATTGTTCTTGAATCGGCAATGCGTCAATATCTGCACGAAGACCAATACAGCGCTTTGGCCCGTTTCCCGTTCCATAAAGTTCAGCACAGATACCCGTTTTGCTTCTTCCGATTCTTTGAATTTTATCGACATTAAAAGAACGAAGTTTCTCTTCTATCAAATTGGATGTCTCAAATTCACAAAAACCTAATTCAGGGTTCTGATGAATCTGATGTCTCCACTCAATGACATCTTGTGCAAATTCCTGAACCTTCTGAGCAAGGATAGAGTTCATTTTTTGATCTCCTTTATTTCTCTTTGCTGAATATAGGCCACTGCTTGCCTATAGACATGCTCATCGGGGCAATAAATTCGCATAAGAGTGCCTTTTGTTCCTTTCAGGAAGATAACGTGCATTGTATCCATTGTCTGGAAGCAACGCACGTCACTCCATTGAACTTTTTTGGTAACGTTACGTTTAAACTTCTCTATAGCGTTTACTTGAAAGGGACGCCAGTGCATACTCTCTCTCAAAGAAAACCTCTTCCCTTTCATGCTTTCGCTATATGCATACTCAGGGTCGAATCGATAGAGAACCACGTAATGATTTGGGAAAAGCAAAAAAGCAACAATCAAAAAAGCTCCAACTACGAAAGCAACAAGATAATTGGCAAAAAGAACAGCAGAACGAATATATGCCCCACTCATCGACTTGCCGAAAAATGCCTGAAGCAAAACGACAAGAACAACAGCAAGGCTCCACAAAATCACGGAAGAAATTCCCATATCTAAAAGTATGAGAGGATTTGTTCCTATGGGTACACCTGTAAACCATCGCATGTGTTCTGATGTCTGTTCGGCATTTGAGCGCATAATTTTTCTCCGTTATTTATGACGTTCTAGATGTTTAGTAAAGTGACACGAAACGAAGTGCCCTGGTTCTATCTCATTAAGAAGCGGCGTTTCCTTCGTGCATATATCCTGACGATAGGCACAACGTCCTGCAAAGCGACATCCAGCTGGAGGATCAATTGGACTGGGGACATCACCTTCAAGCAATATTCTTTTCTTTTTGTTGTCTAAATCCACAACGGGAACAGCTGAAAGTAAAGCCTGCGTGTAGGGATGAAGCGGTTCTTTAAAAAGTGCTATATTTTCAGCCTTTTCAACAACCTGCCCCAAGTACATAACAGCCACTTCATCAGAAACGTAACGAACAACACTCAAATCGTGAGATATAAACAGATAGGTGTACTCACGTTCTTTTTGCAAATCGCCAAGCAAATTGAGAATCTGAGCCTGAATGCAGACATCAAGCGCCGAAACGGGTTCGTCAAGCACTATAAAATCAGGATCAAGAGCAAGGGCCCTGGCTACTCCAATGCGCTGACGACGACCACCGTCAAGCTCATGAGGAAAAGAAGTAGCAAGCCTCTCGGCAAGTCCTACCGTATCCATTAATTTTTTAATTTTGGCATCTATCTCTTTTTTGCCTGAGCATGTCTTGTTAATCAACAATGGTTCGGCAATAAGCTGAGAGACAGACATTCTCGGATTCAATGAAGAGAAGGGATCCTGAAATACGATCTGAGCTCTTTTTCTGAATTCGTTTCTTTCTTCTTTGTTATATTTAAGAGTATCTTCTCCATCAAAAAGAACTTCTCCGCCCGTTGCTTCAATAAGACCAATGACAACTCTTCCCAGTGTTGACTTTCCACAACCGGATTCTCCGACTAATCCCAGAGTTTTCCCCCTTGGGATCGAGAGGTTGACATCATCTACGGCATGTAAAAGGCCCTTATGGACGTTGAAATATTTCTTAAGATGCTTAATCTCTATGAAAGTTTCTGTTTTTTCGACCTGTGCACACACTACGGCCGCCTCCCTTCAACACCCAATGGGAAATAACAATCGACAAAGTGATTGGGCTCATACTCTTTCATGCCACAAGCTTTTTCGTGGCAAATATCCCGAGCATAGGGACAACGGGGGGAGAAACAGCACCCCTTCGGCAAATCGGTAGGATCGGGCGGCAACCCAGGAATAACATGTAATTTTTGGCTAATATCACTATCAAGGCTAGGGACAGCATTAAAAAGGCCCTGTGTGTAAGGATGCATGGGTTTACTGTACAAACTCCGAATATCTGAATACTCGACCAAACGGCCAGCGTACATAATCGCTACGTCATCGCAGATCTCAGAAACAATTCCCAAATCGTGGGTAATTAAAATCAATGACGTGTTAACAACAGACTGAAGTTCTTTAATAAGCTCCAAAACCTGTGCCTGTATTGTTACATCGAGAGCCGTAGTTGCTTCGTCTGCAATCAAAAGACTTGGCTTACATGCAAGAGCAATGGCAATACCTACCCTTTGGCGCATTCCGCCGGAAAACTGGTGAGGGAAATCCTTTGCTCGTTCTGTGCGTATTCCGACAAGCTTCAACATTTCAAGAGCACGTTCGTGAGCTTGCTCTTTATTTAAGTCAGAATGGAGTGAAATCATTTCCATTATTTGTTCTTCAACAGTCATAATGGGGTTAAGAGAGGACATGGGATCCTGGAAAATCATAGCGATCCTGTCTCCACGAATATGCCGCATTTCGGCTTCGGTCATTTTCATAATATCCTGACCTTCGAAAATGATTTCTCCGTTTGTTACTTCTCCAGGAGGAGATTGAATAAGGCGAAGGACGGCAAGAGCTGTGGTAGTCTTACCCGCTCCAGTCTCACCAACGAGACCAAGAGCTTTTCCCTTGCGCAGAAAAAGATTCAGGTTATTTACAGCTTCGACAACACCCGAATCTGTATTAAAACGCACGGAAAGATTGCGAATATCAAGAAGGGGAGAGTTATCATCTACCATGTTCGTCATTTTAGTACACCTACCGTTTCTGCTTCGGATCAAGGGCATCCCGAAGTCCATCGCCAACGCAGTTCAAAGCCATAATGGTGATCATAATTGCCAATCCGGGAGCAATACTTAAGTACGCACTGTTTCTGAGATACGGTCTCGCAGCAGAAAGCATTCCACCCCATTCCGGATAGGGAGGCTGAATACCCAAGCCAAGGAAACTTTATGTAGCTGCAAAAAGTATTGCGTTTGCGACACTGAGGGTAGACTGAACAATCAGGGGTGCCGCACAGTTTGGCAATATATATAACAAAATGATGCGCGTATGACTCGCGCCCATAGCCCGCGCCGCTTCAATAAACTCCATTCCCTTTATCGAGAGAACGGAAGCTCTCATCAGACGGGCAAAACGAGGAATTGATGTTATACCAACAGCTACCATCAGGTTGAACAGACCAGGCCCAAGGGCGGCAGATATAACGATTGCCAAAAGTATGGTTGGGATAGCAAGTTGGATATCCATGATACGCATCAGGAAGTTATCAATTTTGCCACCAAAATATCCGGCAATAGCTCCGATAGCACCACCTGCAATAAGAGAAATTGAAACAGCGATCAGACCGACTTGCAAAGAAACCCTTGAACCGAAAATAATTCGGCTGAGAACATCTCGCCCAAATTCGTCGGTTCCCAAAAGATGGGTCGTGGAAGGCGGTTTACGGATCATCATGTAGTCTTGGTCAGCATAACCATAAGGAGCAACTTGATCTGCAAATATGGCCATACCTATCAATATGAGAAGAATAACAATACCAAGCACTGCAAGATAGTTTCTTCTCAACCGTATAAGGGTATATTTCATCATAGAATTATTTTTAAACATTGAGCTTCCCACCTCTATTTCACATGAATACGAGGGTCAACAAACGCGTAGAGGATATCTGCCGTTAAGTTGACAAGGCAGAACGCGATAGAAATAAAGAGAACGCCACCTTGAATGATGGGATAGTCGCGCATATTAATAGCCTCTAACATGAGACGGCCCACGCCAGAGATGGAGAATATAGCTTCTGTAACAATAGAACCGCCAAGAAGCATTCCAAATTGCATACTAATGATGGTAAGAATGGGAATCATGGCATTTGGCAAAGCGTGGCGCATAATGACGATACTCTCTTTTTGACCCTTGGCACGAGCGGTACGAATATAGTCTGAGTGAATAACCTCTAGCATGCTCGACCTTGTTATTCTGGCTATGAGGGCTACGGCAGATCCGGACAACGTAATAATGGGCATAACCATCTGGCTCACCGTATCGAATCCCATGGATGGCAACCATCCGAGATACACTGAAAAAGCAAGAATAAATAGAAGGCCACTCCAGAAAGTAGGCATAGAAACACCGAGAAGGGTTATAAGGGTCGTAATACTATCCAAAATAGAATATTGACGTATTGCGCAAATAACCCCCAATGGGATTCCCACCAAAGTACTAAAAGCAACAGCCCAAAAGGCTAGTTTCATAGTTACCGGAATGCGTGAAGCCAACTCCATAGAAACAGGGCTCTTCATCGCGTACGAGTACCCAAGATCTCCATGGAAAACTGCCCGATAAAGATAGCGCCCCAACTGAACAAAGAATGGGTCATCCAAACCTCGTTCAGCACGGAATGCTGCGACAGTCTCGACGGTCGCCTCTTGACCAAGAGCAATTTGCGCAGGATCTCCAGGAGTAAAGTACAAAATCGTGAAGATGATAACCATGACACTTAGAACAACGGGTATGAGTAGCAAGATTCTTCGAAAGACATACCTAAGCACAAATAACCACCTCTCACTAGAAGCATGATTTATATATAGAAAAGCGCGCTCAAAAAAACTTCTGTATGCTTTTTAGTCAAATGGTCGACCGGTCGACCATTTGAAAATTAGTCTATCACGCTCCATAACACCGGTCAATTAAAATCGATTTTCCAACTCTCTTATCTTTCTTTATTGAAAAGAGACGATTATTTAGGAAGGAAACCTCCTTTTAGAGAAAAGCCCTTTTACACATTATGTAATGTTTTACTATTTTGTCTAATTTTCAGGAGCAACTGCTGAACCGCTGCGCCGAAATGACCCCACTCCTTTTATACTACCGTTTTCTTGAACTTCAATCATATTTAATCCCCCGAAAAACATATCCGGATACTCATAGACTTTGACAACGTGTCCAAAAAAGTTCTGAAGGCAATCAACTGTCTTCGTTGAAAAGCCCTTCTCCATTCGCAATTCTGGATATAGAACATAGCCTACAAACTTTGGAGACTTTACAGCATCTTCTAAAGACATATCAAAATCAATAAGATCGACAATAATCTGAACGAGGGTAGAAACGATGCGACCTCCGCCAGGAGTTCCGAGAACCCAAGCAACCTTTCCGTCTTTTTCAATAATTAACGGCGCGATTGTTGTTCGTGGACGTTTGCCACCTTCCAGATAAAGAGGAGCACCATATGTAGCATCTCCACTAAAATTATTTAACTCATTATTAAGGAAGAAACCGTTAATCCAATATCCTGTTCCGAAAAAATCAGATATGGTCTGAGTACATGAAACAACGTTCCCATCTTTATCCATAACAGCAAAGTGAGTTGTTGTTGGTGATTCAACAGAAAAAGCTTCTTCCTTTTCAATAGATTTCGCACGTGTAGATGTTGTATCTATTTCTTGTAGAAGTACATCCGTAAATCCTTGGTTCTCTTCAAAAGGCAAAGGATTTCCGTATCGTTTTTTCCAACTTTGCGGTAAAGAAGCTTTCGATAAGTTAATTTCCATAAATCGACGCTCTGCATATTTTTTATCTGTCAAAGCTTGCTTAGGTAAAGAACTGAAGTCTCGATCACCAACGTATTTTTCCTGATCCAGAGCTGTCAAAATAAAAACTTCCTGCATGATATGGATTCTGAGGGGATCATCCCAGTCAAAGGCTGACATGTTGAATTTTTCCAAAATATTCAAGGTTTCGATAAGACGCGGACCGCCTGCTGGCATATCTGAAACATAAATATCATATCCACGATATGTTCCATGAAGAGGTACTTTTTCAATTACACGATAGTTTTGAAAATCTTCTTTTCTGAGCCAACCTCCGTTTTTTTTCATAAAAAATTCAATGGAATCAGCAATAGAGCCATTATAGAAAGCTTTTGCTCCTTCTCTGCCAAAGATACGAAGTGTCTCTGCTAAAGAGGGATTTGAATACCAATCTCCTTCCTCCCAAGGTAAAATGCTCTCTTTCAAAAAGCCCTGAGCTGAACGAAGAAGCTTTTCATACTCAAGAGTTACAGCCTGAGCAAACTGTTTATTCACTGCAAATCCATCCTGCGCCAAATGAATCGCCGGTTCAGCAAGTGCTTCCATAGGCATAGTTGCTGCCTTTTGGTGAATGTACTCTAAGGCTGCCGGTAAGCTAAAAACTCCAACACCTTTTAACGTCTGCATTGCCTCTGCAAAAGAAAGACCAGATTTTTCTATGCTTCCATATGTTGCCATTCGCGGCGCCACGCTTCTAAAATCCAAAGCGAAGCGATTGCCATCAGCTGTTCGGGCAACAATATATCCTTCTCCCCCCAAACCTGAACCGTAGGGTTCCACTACACCTAAAGCCAGGCTGACAGCTATAGCAGCATCGAAGGCATTGCCACCCTTTTCCAAAATTTCCGCACCAACTTTGGCCGCATCAAAATTCATAGCGACAACCATACCCTGAGATGAAAGGGCCGTCATCGCCAAAGATGGAGTTGCAATAAATGCAAATGTAAGAGCAATTGCAGAGACGAAAACCACTGCAAAATTTGAAAGTTTCTTCATTAGACTATTCACCTGTTCAGATCATAAAATATTATTTTTCCAAAGTTGAAGTACAAGCAGGACACCGTAATGCCTTTTCTGGAATTTCAGTAAAACAATAGGGACATATTTTAACAGGTGGCTTAGGAGCTGGTGCTGGCGGTCTTCGTAGACGATTTAAATTTTTAACCAAAATAAAAACAGCAAAAGCCACAATGAGAAAGCTGATTACAGAGTTTACAAAAACGCCGATATTCATAGTAATCGCCCCAGCCTCTTGCGCTTGAGCCAAAGAAAGATATGGGCCTGGAGTTGCTCCCTCTCTGAGTACCATAAAGATATCTTTAAAATCCACATTACCAAGCGCCATGCCAATAGGAGGCATAATAACATCCTTCACTAAAGACGATACGACACCTCCGAAAGCACCTCCTATAATGATGCCTACAGCCATATCCATTGCATTTCCCTTAACTGCAAATTCTTTAAACTCCTTTAAAATAGCCATCTCATCCCTCCTTCACTAAAGAAGCATTACAAATAGTATGCCTATTATAAAACTAAAATATAGAACGTGAGTAAGGAAGCATAACGTAAACTTTTTTGAAAACTTCATAAGAATCTTCCCATTTTTTGTTAGAATAAATGAACAATGTTATATGCATTCTCCGGGGGTGAAAATATGAAGCGTTTCTTTATATTATTCAGCGTTGCTTTTCTGCTCAGTTTGTCTTTTCCCCAAGAGGGGTACAGTTTTGATATGTCTCTGTTTAGAGGCCCTAAAATCGAGGATCTGTACCTTGTCATTATTCGTGATCCTGACGCTCAGCTTTTGGCCCTCGAAAAAGATGAAATACAGATGCTTACAGATATTGCCCGTCCCGCTGATATAGAGCGATTATCACAAAATGCATCAATTCAGATGTCATTGGCAAAAGGCTTTCATGGTTTTTTCTTCGGAATGAATCTTCGAATGTTTCCGTGGAATCGGCAAGAACTCAGACAAGCTGCATGGGAAGCTATTCCCCGCGAAAAGATAGTTCGTGATCTCTTCTCAGGTTACGCAGAGCCCCTTTCCACATTTTTACCACCTGCTTCTCCCTACTATGAAAAAGATGTTATTCATTATTCTTCTGATCCGGAGAAGGCTAAAAAAAGGTTGAAAGATGCCGGTTGGACGTGGAATAACAAAGGAATTCTTACAGATCCAGAAGAACACCGAGAGCTACCTCCAATGAAGATGCTCTCTCCCACAGCTCAAGTTTCACCGACAACGGCTGAAATAGCTGAACGGATAGCAACGTCTCTACGTGCAATTGGAATTCCCCTAGAGGTAGAGCCTATGGACTTTTCAGCCATGATTGCCCGTCTTGACGAACGGAAGTTCGATACGTATGTTTTGGCATGGCAAATGACTCGCGATCCCGATTCTCTTTTCGCTTTTTATCATTCTTCCATGGATGTACAAGGCGGCTATAACATTTCTGGAATATCCCATCCTCAACTTGATGATGTTGTATCTCGACTTCGATGGGCCCCTGACGAAGAAGCAGCTCGAGAAGCAGCTTCCGAAAGCCAAAAGCTCCTTTCAGAACTTGTTCCTGTTATTCCAATTTATAGTAGATATTTTATTACGGCGGCCACATCATCGTGGAAGGGATATGTTACAACGTCTTATACGACAGCTGATAATATTTGGAGTCTTTTCCAGTTGGAACCTGCGCAGGGCTCCATGAAACCTCTCCGATGGGTTTTACTTGACGAGCCACGCTCTCTCAACCCCCTTGATACGAGTTCTGCCTACGACTGGAATGTATTGGCCTTTATCTATGATTCTCTTCTCGCTATTGATCCAGAGACGTTAACAGATCTTCCTTGGGTAGCAGAATCATGGTCTGTCGATACCGTGAAAAAAGATAAACATAATGTTACCCAACTTACATTTCATATGAAGAAGGGGATGCTTTGGCAGGATGGACGCCCATTAACCTCATCAGACGCAGCCTACACTATTGAATATCTGAAAAACCATCAATTACCCCGCTATTACGATTCGGTACGAGATGTAGAAAACATTGAAACTCCCGATGCTCAAACTCTTATTGTTACAATGAACTCTACAAGCTACTGGCATCTTCATAACATAGGAGGCCTTCCTCTCTTTCCCCGGCACGTTTTAGAGCAGGTGAAAGATTGGCGGAGCTGGAAACCATCTCAAACATGGCTTGATAAAGAGAAAAAACTAACTCAGCTTATGGGGTCAGGTCCGTTTATCTTTAGAGAATACAGGCCTGGGGAGTATGTACACCTCACGAAGAATCCTCTTTTCTGGCTCTTAAATAACCGGTGACAGAAATGAAAAGCTACTGGTGGCGACGTATCGCAGGTTCTCTGCTCGTCTTGTTTGTGGTTCTCATTTTAAATTTTTTTCTCTTTCGACTTATGCCAGGAGATCCTGTAGCAACCATGCTCGACCCTCGATTCTCTCCTGAGGCGAAGGCAGAACTATCGAAACTTTACGGCCTTGATAAGCCCTTGAGTTTTCAGTTTTTACTTTACCTTAAGCAAATGATAACTTTTAATTTCGGCTACTCCTTTTTAACGGGACGTACCGTATGGGAAGAATTGGCAACCCGTCTTCCCAACACGATTACTCTATTGGGGAGTGCCCTCTTACTTTCAGCCTTTCTGGGAACTTGGCTCGGCATACAGGCGGCTTTAAAACGTGGTAAATGGATCGAAAAGATCGTTCTTTGGAGTGGAGCTGTCTCTTTTTCTTTCCCTTCGTTTTTTGTTCAGTTGCTGCTTCTTCTCATTTTTGCGTATGCCATTCCCCTTTTCCCTTTGCGGGGAAGTGTTTCTGTTCCTCCTCCCATTGGATTCTGGGCTCAGTTAACAGATCATATATGGCACTTAATCTTGCCTGTGGGATCGCTTGTTCTTCTGGGATTCGGGGGATGGGCTCTCTATGTTCGCAATCTTATGGTTAAAGTGCTAAGCGAAGACTTTATTCTTATGGGAGAAGCTCGGGGACTTCCTGAAAAACATATTGTCTGGAATCACGCTTTTCGTACACTGCTTCCTCCTCTTCTAACGATTTTTCTTCTTTCGTTACCTGGCATTATCTCTGGAGCCGTCATTACAGAAACAGTCTTTTCCCTTCATGGGGTAGGCCGTTTTCTGCTGGAAGCCATTACAGGGCAAGACTACCCATCGGCAGGTGCTTCCTTTTATCTTCTGGCCCTTCTCACTATCTTTTGCAACCTTGCCGCTGACCTTCTCTACGGTATAGTCGATCCCCGTGTTCGTTTCGAAAGGAGAGGGCGCTAATGATGAGCCTCTTTCGACGATGGAGTTTTTTACTTCTTCTCTTTATAGCAGTTTTGAGCATTTTGGCCCCTTTTTCATTGTCGGTTTCTCCCAACCAAGAGGTTGCACCACCTTTTTCAACACCATTATGGCTCAAGAGGAATCTTCCTCCCACAATGAAAATAACTCTTTCAGAAAATATCCTGAAAAAAAATATTGCCTGGCCCTACAATCCTCCGACACAAATTCATCTTTCAGGTGAGATAACGCTCTCTGTTCCATCTGCCCTTGTTCTCGAAACTCCGACACAAAAATTTGTTTTGCACCACTTAACTGTTGGGAAAAATACTTTTGACATAGACGGACGAGACCTTTCCTTTAAACAAAGGCTGAATTTTTCTCCTTTCGCCCAGATTCCAAGCGAACTTTTTTCAGAAAAAGGTGAATATATCTTTCGCGTCGAACCTGATTTTTCAGCTCCACCGGAAATGAGAGGAACGATAACATTTGATATTAAGGGAGGACGGTGGGGCCTTTTAGGAACCGATCAACGGGGAAGAGATATTTTTTCGCTCTTCATTGCCGGAATCCGTGTTTCTCTCATTGTGGGAATATCAGCAACACTTTTGGCCTCCCTGCTCGGCCTTTTCTTCGGTTTGATCAGTGGCTATGCCGGCGGCTGGACAGATACCATCATTATGAGGGGTGTCGATATTCTTCTTTCTATACCCATTCTTCCCATTCTTATGGTACTTGCCGCCTATTGGGGAAAGGGATTATGGCAACTCGTTCTTATCTTATCGCTCTTCTCGTGGATGGGAACAGCACGCACTGTCAGAGCCATGACTTTATCTCTCCGCGACAGTAGTTATATAGAAGGTCTTCGTGGTCTCGGCGCGCCGACCTTTTACATTCTCTGGCGACACCTGCTTCCAGAGACTCTTCCACTACTTCTGGCCAACATAGCACTCGGTGTTCCAGGTGCTATTTTAGCCGAGGCGGGAATATCTTTCCTCGGCCTTTCAGACCCCAGAATCATTTCGTGGGGAAGGATGCTTCACGAAGCCCATTCTTTCGGAGCTTTTACCCGTGGAGCATGGTGGATGCTTCTGCCCCCTGGTCTTGGCATAACCCTACTCTGTCTGATTTTTCTTGATCTCGGGAAATTTCTTGAAGAGCAGATTGACCCCCAATTGAAGGGAGCACTTAAACAATGATACAAATCATCGATCTTTCCATTACATATATAACGCCATCAAAAAGCGTATTTGCCGTAAACAACGCCTCACTTTCTATTCCCAAGGGGGAAATCATCGGTCTTGTCGGAGAATCCGGCAGTGGGAAAAGTTCTTTACTTATGGCTATTCCAAGGCTTCTTCCTTCTAATACTGAAGTCTCTGGAGCTATTCTTCTTGACGATCTCGACATTCTCTCTCTTAAAAAAGACACTCTCAATACCATACGTTGGAAAGAGATTGCTCTTATTCCTCAGGGAGCCATGAACTCTTTTACGCCAGTATTAACTATCGGGAAACATATTGAAGAGGTTTTGACGTTTCACATGGAACTTCCACCCCATGCAATAAAGCAACGATGTGAAAGGGTTATGAAAGAAGCTGGGCTTGATGCATCATATCTTAATCGTTATCCCCATGAGCTTTCGGGGGGACAGAAACAACGGGCAGCTATAGCCACAGCCTTAGCATGTAATCCAACGTTTCTTCTTGCCGACGAACCAACTACCGCTTTAGATGTCATTACCCAAAGAGAGATAGTAGAAACACTAGCTACATTAACAAAAGAGAAGGATATGGGGCTTCTTTTCGTCACCCACGACCTTCCTCTTGCTGCCCAAATCTGCGATAAAATCGCCGTTATGCATGAGGGAGAAATAGTGGAAAAGGGTTCTCCTGAAGAAATTGTGAAAAATCCGCACCATGAGCACACCAAACAACTTGTAAAAGCATTACTTCATTTGGAAGGTGAAGAGATATGACAAACACAATTTTAACGGCAAATAAGGTCAGCCTCTTCTACCCCTCAAGAGACCCTAAAATGGAGGGCATTTGGGCCCTCAAAGATATTTCTCTTATTTTGAAGCAAGGTGAAAGCCTCGCTTTAATAGGAGAATCTGGGAGCGGGAAGACATCTTTGCTTAGGGTTATTCTTGGACTCATTCAATCGACGTCAGGGTATGTAGAGCTTTTTGGCGAAAATATCAATACATGCACACACCACTCTTTAATAGAGCTACGTAGGAAATGTGGGTATGTTCCTCAAGATCCTTATGGGAGCCTTCCTCCAACTCTTTCTGTTATAGATGCCGTTGCTGAACCCTGGCTTATAGTTTATGGACGAAAGAGTCGCTTGGATGCGTATAGTAAAGCACGTCACCTTTTACATACGTTAGGTATAACTGAAGAGAGGCTGCTCTTTTCTCAAGTGCGCTTCGGCTTATCTGGAGGTCAACGGCAACGAGTGGCAATAGCCAGAGCCTTGATTCTTGAACCTCGACTTTTGCTCTGTGATGAGCCAACAAGCATGCAGGACGCCTCAACACGAAGTGAAATTATCGAGGTGCTTAACAAGAGGGTAAAAGAGGGAATGTCGATGATATTTGTTACCCATGACCTCTATCTGGCCAGAGCGGCAGCCAGCCACGGCATGGTCTTGCTCAAAGGAGAGTGTTGTGAAGAAAACAGCACAAAAACTCTTCTTACCGCCCCCCAACACAACTACACGAAGGCCCTCGTAGCTGCTCTTCCTACGCTTTCTTCCGCCATACAAAGAGACTCAAGAACAAACCTCCTGCACAACCAATACACCCCATAAAAGCCAACATATTGCCCAATCCGAAGATCGATCCGCCGTAGCTCATAAGAAAGGGGGTAAAGATAAAACCGAACTCGATAAGCAGTGTTCCTGCAGCAACTCCTTTAGGCCTAAGCCTCTCAGGAAAAATATCGGGCATAAGAGCCAATATCATTGGGAACCCAATTCCCATTCCTAAACCATATATTGCTCCCAATAGGAAGAAAGAGTGGTTAGAGGAGGCAAAACGTGTCACGATAACAATAGCCCCCATTAAGGCTATGGTAAAACCGCTGCCAATTTTTCTATCAAGCTTATCCATAAGGCGAATGGCGAAAAGACGTAAAAGAAGGGCAACTCCGGCATTGGCAGCCATAAAGGAAGAAGCAATCAAGCCGCGAGAACGGATAAAAGCCGGCATATACTGTAACGTGGAAGAATTGAGGAAAGACCACGATAAAAGGGTGAGCACAAGAGGCCAGAAACCCGGAACATAAAACATTTCCTTCCAGCTTCCCCAATTTTCTTCTTGTTCAGAGCTACTTTGTGTCAAGTATGTATCCTCTGTCTCTTTACTTTCTTTTTTGAGATCTTTCAATCTCGGAAGCTGTTTTGACACTGCAAATGTTGCTATAGCAATAATTGGAGCAAGAGTCAGGAAGGCAAAGGTTCCTACTTTAGAAAGGAAAAACTCACTCAAAGGAAGCACTGAGAGTTGCGGCAAAACATAGGCAATGGCTATCCACGCATAGAGACTCCCTCGGCGTTCCGAAGGAATACTCAAAGCCTGATACGTGGTTACGGCGACCATAACTATTCCATAAAAAAGCCCCACACTCCCCCGAATAACCATAAGAGAGCTAAAAGAGTTAAAGAAAAGAAAGGGGAGAGAACAAACAAAAAGCAATAGAGAGGCAAAAAGAAGGCTTTTGCGAACACCAATCCTCTCGCTCATCAGGCTTCCAACAGGACGGATCAGAGTTGAAGCCACGCTGAAGATACTCATAAGCCATCCTGTCAAAGCGAGAGAAATACCTTGTTGCTGCAAGGCCACGGGGTACATAAAAAACATAGAAACATAGGCCTGCCCAAGATAGGTTACGAGCCAGCAGAGCCAAAACGTTCTACGATCAAGGGTTGTTGTCACTTCATGTTCATCTCCTGCGACTTCTTTTTCAATGCTGCATCCAAATGCTTACATCGTCTGCGATGCACAAAAGCAGGACACGTACACGCCCTATGAAGAATATCTACGGCGTAATCTTCTGTACCATGAGCGATGAAAAGAGTGTCAGTAATCTGCTCAAGGAGGGAAAGGTCAAATTCAACACTTCGATTTCGCCCTGTTTCTACCTTATCAACCACTTCTACAAATTCTATTGTTTCCATCTTCTTCGCACCGTAGTGGTCGTCTATCGCCTCGTTTGAGAGTCTGTCAGCGTCACTATTTTCATTTCTCGGAACCCATTCATAAGAAAGATTTTTTCCACGCGACAACTCTTGGGCCCTCTGCCAGAGTTCTTTAAGATGAAGGCTATTAATCTTCCATTCCTTATTCATTTGGCAAACAACAAGACGACTATCCCCTCGGATAGTAACACGCTGAAATCCCCTATTATCAATTTCCCGAAGCAACATAAGAAGAGCTTCATATTCGGCTTCATTGTTGGTTTTGGAGCCAAGATAGAGCTTTTGTTGCCAGATAATATGATTATTTTCGTCGTATAAAAGGGCCCCTGCCCCTGCATCGCCAGGATTGCCCCGTGATGCACCATCAAAATGACCTTTAAGCATCGTCAATATCACCATTTTTCTGTCCAATAGACTTGAGAAAACGCAATGTTGCATCTTCCCAGCGAGGCATGTATATACCTAATGTATCGAGAGGGAAAGGATCAAGAGCGCTCATAGAGGGCCTTTGCGCAATGGGTCTGAACTCATCGCTCTGGACCTGATATATATTCTTTGTCACACCAAGCTCTTTCAGCGCAAAAGAAGCCCAATCATATTTGCTGCATCGCCCACTACACGAAAGATGGTAGACTCCCCATGCACGAAGAGATAAGAGATCCATCACTCTTTCAGCAAGGTCTGGAGCATATGTCGGGCTTGATATCTGATCTGATACAACTTTCAATTCGTTTTGTTCCCGACTCAATCGCAAAACCTGTTTCAAAAAGTTCGACTCTTCTTTTCCCTCAGGACCAAAAAGCCAGCTTATTCGTACAATAAGAAATCGATGGATGTGATTTTTAACAAAATCTTCACCCAGAAGCTTTGTTCGGCCATAGACGTTAATTGGATCGGGAGTGTCAGCAATGGTCCATGAACGTACGCTTTTTCCATTAAAAACATAATCTGAACTGAATGTCACAAGGGGAATGTTCTGTTCTTCTGCTGCTATAGCTAAATTTTTAGGGCCAATAGCATTAACAAGATACGCATCTCGCCAGTTCTGTTCTGCCCCATCTATATCGTTCCAGGCTGCGCAATTTATGATTACATTGGGCTGATCTTCATGTATTCGTCGCCGAACTCTGGAAATATCCGTTATATCTAGTTCCTGACGGGAATAGATGGTGAAAGGCAGGTCTTCTTCCTTAAAAAGACGCTGAAAGGCAAAAGCTAACTGGCCGCCACCTCCCGTTATAAAAAACTTCATGCCTCTCCCCTCCCTAGTGGTAGTATTCAAAACATTCTATCACAATGAGAAGGGGATTTTAGAAGAGCTATCTTTCCTTGGCGGCAAAAAAGCGCTCGTAAAGCATGATAACCAGAGTGGTTACCACGGCAAGAACAACGGCTATGGCGTCAGCCCGCCCAATATCTACAGAAACTTCTGAAACGTGAGTATAAATAACAAGAGGAAGTATTTTAACTCCTGTTCCCGTAAGAGCAAAAGCTGTACCAAAAGCTCCCATACTTACCGCGAAAAGAAGAGACGAACCTGCAAATATTGCTGGCCCCAACATGGGCAGAAGAACTTTAAACAGGATAGTGGCACGTGAAGCACCTAAATTCACCGCAGCTTCAATAAGGCTCCAGTTTGCGTTACTCCATGCAGCTGTCATGGTAAGAATCATTCGAGGGATCAAAAAGTAGAGATACGCAACAACAAGACCTCGCCATGTGAAGAGAAAGGCTGAAAATTCTAAAGCATTAATTCCAAAAAGACGACTGAATATCATGGTAATGAAGCCGCTCGTTCCTAAAAGGATAATAAACATGAAACCAATAACGAGGCCACTGAAGGTAAGAGGAACAGCTGTAAGAGCCATAAGAAAACGATGAAGTCTCCCTTTGCTCTTATAAACAACGTATGAAAGAGGTAGTCCGATAACAGTACCTAACACAGCAGTAGAAAGAGAAAGCATAAGGCTTGTTCCCAGAGATTCTCTATAAAGTTTTTTCGTAAAAATCAAAAGATAATTGGCAAGAGAGAAACCTCCATCAACAGTCACACTTTCTCCAAAAACCAAGACAAGCGGATATATAAGAAACACCCCCAACAAAAGAATAAGGGGCATCAGAAATAAAAAAGCTGTGCTTCGTCGTTCCACCTACGTTCAACTCCTTCAAAAAGAGGGAAGCGGCAAAAAAGAGAGCCGCCTCCCTTATTTATTGCTATTTCTAGTTTTCGCCTAAAACCTTGCTTCCCCATTTCTGGGCAGCTTCTTTCTGAACTTTCTGAGCGGCAACCCAGTCTACATTCTTCGCCTTCTCGTACTCAGAAGCAGGAAGGAACTTATCTACAACTTCTGCAGGAAGCTCTACGTCGTCACGAATAGGACGTACATATCCTTTGGCAAAGGTCTGCTGGCCTTCGTCAGAAAGAATGTAGTTCAGCCACAATTTAGCACTGTTTGGATTGGGAGCACCTTTGGCCATGCTTATGGCATAAGGAGATGTAATTGTTCCTTCTTCTGGAATCACTATTTCTACGTCATCACCAAGACCGGCAATATATTTTGCACGATATCCGTTCCAGTCGTAGGTAATCCATACTGGAATTTCTCCCTTAATGAACTTATCAAAGGGCGTAGTCTTCTCGATCATACGTACATTATTGCTCTTTTGAAGTTCGGCAAGATAGTCGATACCAGGGTCAAGATTCTCTATAGATCCACCATGAGAATAGGCTGTAGCAATTACGATTGCATATCCGATTCCAGCTGTTCGAGGATCAAGATATACGATGGATTTTTTAAATTTGGGATCAAGAAGAGCCTTCCATGAAGTAGGGGCCTCTTTTACCAATCTCTTGTTGACTACGAAAACTACAGTCCCTTTGTGAATAGAGAACCAGTTTCCTTCGGGATCTCTAAGGATTTCAGGAATTTTATCGAAGTTCACTGGTTTGTAAGCCTGAGTTACGCCTCGTTCCTTTGCAAGGGCACCGAAAGGCATAAAGTAATACGCTGTGTCAGCCTGAGGGTTATTAAGCTCTTTCTCAAGGCGAACAACAGTAGCTCCACTGCCCAGGTCGTTATAAACAAGTTTGATACCATAACGGGCTGCAAAACCATCGAAAAGGCCCTTCCAGTTAGCCCATGTAGGCCCTGTATCGTAACTGCTCAAACCTTTTTCCTGTTTTGCCATTTCCCAAAGTTCCTTTTCTCCAGCATACATTTCCTGGTCAAAAGCAAATGCTGCCCCACCAACAAATGTAGCTAAAGCCATTACTAAAAGAGCTAGAATAGCTATTTTTTTCATTGTTTCTACCTCCCTTGATATTTTTTATTTTTATTCTAGAACGTGCCCATCTTCCGGAGTAAAAGTCAAATGAATGGTTGAGCCCATTTCAACAGAAGTCGTTTGCATGTTAAGAGCATCAACCAATAGGCGTTCTTCGCCTATTGCCACGGCAATACGAGAAAGAGGGCCAAGAAAGACTCTTCCTTCAACAACTCCAGTAAGCACGTTATTATTTTCTATAGTTTCTGCAATCTTCAACCGCTCTGGACGAATCATGATTTTATACTCTCCTGAAGGACGGTTGTTCAGACAGGCCAAACGCACTTCCGTGTCTCTCCAGCGTCCACATCCACTTCCATCGCTCGTTATGCTTAAGATATTATTTACCCCAACAAAATCAGCCACAAAGAGAGATTGAGGAGCCGCATAGATATCCCAAGCCGTACCTACCTGCTCAATTTTCCCTTTGTTCATAACGGCGACTCTGTCTGAAATAGAAAGGGCTTCCTCCTGATCGTGCGTTACGTAAATTGTCGTGATTGCGCTCTCTCTCTGTATTTTTTTAATCTCAAAACGAAGGGCATTTCTTACCTTTGCATCAAGTGCGGAAAGAGGCTCGTCTAAAAGGAGAACATCTGGACGTATGGCCAAAGCTCTTGCCAAAGCTACACGCTGTTGTTGACCGCCCGAAAGTTGGCGAGGAAAAGACCTCTGCTTGTCAGCCAACCCCACCATCTCTAAGAGCTCCAATACTCTTTTTTCTATTTCAGATGCAGCTACTTTACGAACTCGAAGTCCAAAGGCAACATTCTCAAAAACATCCAGGTTGGGGAAAAGGGCATAATTCTGAAATACGAGGCCAACCTGACGATTTCGGGGCCCTGTATTCGTCTTATCTTCTCCTCCGATAAAGATGTGCCCTTCTTCAGGGGCAAGAAAACCGGCAATAAGTCTAAGTGTTGTTGTTTTTCCACAGCCTGAAGGGCCGAGAAGAGAAAGAAATTCTGCTTTTTCAACACTCAATGATATATCGTTTACAGCCGTAAACCGACCGAATCGTTTTACGACGTGTTGAAGGTCTACATTACTCACTCGTTTTCGTTCCTTTCTTCTTTAAGTTTTTCTAAAGCCATAGCTACGGCTTCTTCAGGCGTTTGAGCATGAAGTAATGGTGCAGGCTGCCCATTTTCGTCACAAATCTGCCATGTTCCGAGAGCAATTACAGTGCGCCCCATTTTGAGGGCAAAACCTATCTCTGACAGAGTTCCATAGGCCCCTCCAATAGAGATAACCACTTCTCCAGAGGAAACCACAACAGTGTTGCGAGCTTCACCAAGACATGTAGACAGAGGAAATGTTACCCATTTATTGGCTTCAGAACGGTCTCCCGGCAAAATCCCGATGGAAAGGCCGCCTTTTTCGGCCACTCCTTTACACACGGCCTCCATAACTCCACCGCGTCCTCCACAAACCACTACACAGTTATGCTCCGCAAGAAGCCGGCCTACTTGATACGCATTGTTCCAAATAGCCTGATCTGCGGTAGATGTACCGATTACACTAACTATTCTCATATTTTCAACTCCCAAGAAGGGTCTGTTTGTGTCCTGATTTACCAAAGAGTGCTCCCAATCCCATAACTCCGAAGAGGGAGAAGAGTGAAAGTCCGGCTAAAACTGTCGTTGCTGCACAAGCAAAACCAGTACTTACATAAAATGCCTGATATAAAACTACGGGGTATGTTTGACTTTGAGATCCTGTAAGCATTACTGAAAGCTGAAATTCTCCAAGGGACATAGCAAAAGTCATAAGAGCTCCGGAAACAAGGCCCGGTAATAAATTAGGAACCAGAACCCTTCGCATCATTATCATGGTATCGGCACCAAGAGATGCCCCTGCTTCTTCTAAGGTTTTCCAATTGATAAGATCCATATTTGCCATGAGCGGACGAAGCATAAAGGGAAGGGTATAGACCATATGAGCTACTACCAAGATTTGCCACGTTCCGATAAGGGAAAACCCTGGCCAGTTGAAAGCCTGAATCATACCCAATCCCATGACTACAGGAGGAATGGCAATGGGCAGAAGAATTGTAAAGTTGAAAAGAGAACGTAACCATCGCTTATCTATAATGTGCACTGCATAAACAGCGGGAAGGCAAACAAAGGCATTTCCAATCACTGTTAAAAAGGCAACAACAAGGCTTCTCTTCAAGGCATCAATATACATTGGTTGAGAGAAAAGTTCTTTATACCATGACCACGTAAAACCTTCGGGAAGCAGCGTTCCAAACCATTTGGCTCCAAAAGAACCAACGAGTATGAGAAAAATGGGAGCCAGAACATATGTAAAATAAACAACACCTAATGAAAAAGACAACGAACGACGAACAAACGAATGCAAAGTGTTTCCTCCATTTTCTTACAACATTTTATTTCTGTATCTCTACAAAGTTTCTAGCGGAATCCGGACCAAAGAATACACTGTAAGGTCAAAATCTTCAAGTTACAGGTCTGTAAAAAAATAAGGTCGGGAATAAATCCCGACCTTAAAAAGAAAAGAGTGTCGTTTTTATAGCCCTGCGTAGAGGGGATATTTTCCACAGAGCTCAAGGACTTCTGAGCGAATTCTTTCCAACACCTTTTCGTTTTCTACGTTTGTTACAACATCATCTATCCATTTTGCAATCTGTTTCATTTCTGCTACACCGAATCCTCGCGTTGTAACAGCTGGCGTTCCAATTCTGACGCCACTTGTAATGAAGGGGCTTTGAGTATCGAAGGGAACAGTATTCTTATTGGCAGTGATACCCGCCTTATCAAGAGCAGCCTCTACCGCCTTACCTGTTACTCCACGACTTGTAAGATTGATGAGGATCAGATGGTTATCTGTTCCTCCTGAAACAAGATGGAAATTATGCTGTTTCAATTCTTCTGCTAAAACTGCGGCATTCTCTATAACTTTCTTCTGATACTCTTTAAATGAAGGACGAAGAGCTTCTTCAAAAGCCACTGCCTTCGCCGCAATGATATGCATAAGAGGACCACCCTGCATTCCGGGGAAGATACTCTTATCAAGATCCTTGGCGTATTGCTCTCTGCACATGATCATTCCACCGCGGGGACCACGCAGAGTTTTGTGCGTTGTAGTCGTTACAAAATCACAGAAAGGAACTGGGTCTTTATGAAGGCCAGCAGCGACCAGGCCTGCTATATGAGCAATATCAAACATGAGAAGAGCGCCAACTTTGTCGGCTATCTCTCGAAACTTTTCCGCATCTATTTCGCGAGGATAAGCACTAGCGCCACAAACGATAAGCTTCGGATGATGTTCAAGGGCAAGGCGTTCTACCTCTGCAAAATCTATTGTTTCTGTCTCTTTATTTACTCCATAGGGAATGATGTTATAAAGCTTTCCAGAGAAATTAACAGGTGAACCGTGGGTCAAGTGCCCACCATGAGCCAAATTCATGGCCAATATGGTATCTCCAGGCTGCAAACATGTGAAGTAAACTGCCATATTTGCCTGGGAACCAGAGTGAGGCTGAACGTTAACATGGTCGCAGCCAAAAAGTTTTTTGGCACGATCCCGAGCAAGATTTTCTGCTTCATCGACAATGTGGCATCCACCATAATAGCGATGTGCAGGGTATCCTTCCGCGTACTTGTTTGTCAACACAGATCCCATTGCGCACATAACTGCAGGGGACACAAAATTTTCCGAAGCTATTAACTCTATACCATGCTCCTGACGTTCTCTTTCCCTAGTTATAACATCGGCTATCGCTTGATCTGTCTTTGTAAGTTCTTCCCATGCTTTTTCAAACATACAAAACCTCTCCTTTCACTCTACGCCTATCTTGATGATGAAATGATCTTCATTTCCTCCCCAACAAGCTGAAATTTCTCAAGGGCAAAATCAAGATCTTCTCGTGTATGTGCAGCCGAGACCATCACTCGAATACGAGCTGTTCCCATAGGTACCGTGGGGAACGTAATGGCACTGGCAAATATTCCCTCTTCAAAAAGTCGGGCACTAAACTTCTTTGCATCAAGAGCTTCTCCAATAATAACCGGGGTAATCGGAGTTTCGCTATGTCCGATATCGAATCCCATATTCTTCAAGCCCTCTTTAAGATAGCGACCATTCTCCCACAGACGTTTCACTCGATCTTCGCTCTTTGAGAGCTCTTCAAGAGCTGCCATATTTGCTGCAAGATCGGGAACTGTCATAGCGCTGCTGAAAAGATTGGGGCGAGCTTTTTGACGCATATAGTCAATAACATCCGCATTACCCGCTACAAATCCTCCAACAACACCAAAAGCCTTTGAGAGCGTTCCGACTTCTACATCTACTCGACCGTGAAGATTAAAATGATCAACTATCCCTCGTCCGCCTCGACCAAGAACTCCTTCTCCATGGGCATCATCAACCATAATCATGGCACCATGTTTTTCTGCTACTTCAACAAGTTCTGGCAGAGGAGCAATGTCTCCGTCCATAGAGAAGACACCATCTGTAATAACAAGCTTATGGCAATCATGTTTATCATATTTCGTCAGCTGAACATCAAGGTCTTTGGGATCCGCATGTTTAAAGCGTACAATTTCTGCCCTGCTTAAACGGCATCCATCAATAATAGACGCGTGATTCAACTCGTCGCTAAAAATAAGATCGTTTTTATTAACAAGTGTTGGAATAGCTGCGAGATTGGCGCAAAAGCCAGATTGAAGCAACATTGTCGCTTCGGTTCCTTTAAATTCCGCCAACTTCTTTTCAAGTTCAAGATGAAGAGCTAATGTTCCGGCTATTGTCCGAACTGCTCCCGGACCAACTCCCCATGTATCAACATATTTCTTTACAGCTTCTTTAAGAGCCGAATCGTTACAAAAGCCCAAATAGTTATTAGAGCAGCAAGAAAGATATTTCTTCCCGTTCATTTCGACCCAGGCTCCTTGGGGACTGGAAATTACAGGAATATTCGTATATAAACCTTCCCGCTTCAATCTTTCGAGTTCTTCCGTAATAAAAGCTTTTTGTACCGTCATACATCCTTCCCCCTTCTTACGAGTCACATGTAACTCGGTCTTTACTCTTCTTTCTTATTTTGCTTTTTTAAGAAGTTTCTCCTCTAAGTGAACCAACATATCTTTCGTCATCTTATCAAGATCATATAGAGGGTTAAATCCCCACTCTTCATGGGCCGCACTCACATCAAGAGAGTTAGGCCACGACTCGGCTATAGATTGACGAACAGGGTCCACATTATATCCAAACGTAAAATTGGGCATAAACTTTCTGATAGAGGCAGCTATTTCTTCAGGGTCAAAACTCATAGCAGAAATATTAAAAGCATTACGGTGCTTCAGTCGTGATGAATCCGCTTCCATAAGCTGTATTACTGCATCAATGGCATCTGGCATATACATCATGTCCATATAGGTGCCTGCCGCAATAAAAGAATCATAATGTTTATCTGTTACAGCTTTATAGTAAATTTCTACCGCATAATCCGTTGTTCCTCCACCTGGTTCCGTTTCATAAGAAATAAGGCCGGGGAAACGCACTCCTCGTGTATCGAGATTATATTTTTTATGATAGTAATCACAAAGAAGTTCTCCCGCCACTTTTGTAATGCCATACATAGTTGTTGGCCGCTGGATTGTATCTTGTGGCGTGTGATCAAGAGGGGTATTAGGCCCAAAGGCCGCAATGGAACTTGGGAAAAATACAGAACACCCTTTTTCTCTTGCAATTTCCAAAGTATTAAAAAGTCCACCTGCATTTATTTGCCAGGCAAGCTGAGGTTTCATTTCTCCAACAGCCGAAAGAAGACCTGCCAAGTGCATAACGGTATCTATATTATATTTTTCCACAAGATTGGCAAGAGCATCGCTCTCTCGAACATCAAGAATTTCGAAGGGGCCATCGCCGAGTTTTTCCACACCTGCTGTCTTAATGTCTGAACCTACAACATGAGCAGCTCCATACTGTGAACGTAACTTTTTAACTAACTCTGTTCCAATTTGTCCCAAACACCCTGTAACTAAAATGTTTTTCACTACTCATTCCTCCTTCACAATTCATTATGATGAATTGCTAAAACAAAAAGAAGGGACCTCCGAAGAGGTCCCTGAATATACCTTATTCTGTATATGCTCCTGACGTTGACGTCGACGTTGACGTCGTCATAGTTGATGACGATGACGACGTTGATGTTGATTCTTTACCTGCAATCTTATTTACAATCAAAGCGATGGCTCCATCACCTGTGATATTACATGCCGTGCCAAAACTATCCTGTGCCAGATAGAGTGCGATCATAAGCGAAAGCATAGTGGGATTGAAGTGAAGCATTGATTCAAGCACCCCCAGAGCTGCCATAACAGCACCGCCCGGTACTCCAGGAGCGGCAACCATTGTTACGCCAAGCATGATGATAAAGGGGAACATTGTCGCAAAGGAAAAGGGCATTCCATGAAGCATCATGACGGCCAATGCGCAACTCGTTAACGTTATTGTACTTCCTGAAAGGTGAATTGTAGCACACAAAGGAATAACAAACTGCGCAACACGTGGAGACACATTATTCTGTAACGTCTGTCTTAACGTCACGGGAATTGTAGCTGCGGAAGATTGTGTTCCGATAGCTGTCAAATAGGCAGGAATCATGTTTTTAATAGCTTTGAACGGGTTGGTCTTTGCTACTGTACCAGCCACAAAATACTGTAAAAGAATAATAGCAACGTGAAGAGCGATAATAACCACATACACTTTGAGGAAAACTGCCATTAACATCTGAACTTCACCAGCCTGGGTCATATTGGCAAAGATACCGCAAATATGTACAGGAAGAAGAGGAATAATAATGGCACTGATAAGCTTCTCTATAATATTCTGGAACTCGTGCATTACTTCATTAAGACGTTTCCCATCAATAACGGCCATACCAATACCCAACGTGAAGGCAATGAGCAAGGCACTCATAACCCCCATGAGTGGCGGCATTTCAACTTTGAAATAGGGAGCAAGAAGCGCTTCTCCAGGGTTTGATGCCGATGCCAGCATACTGCCCTCCTTTATGATATTGGGGAAAATGATTGAATCAACTCCATAAGCTAAAGAACCTGCTATAAGAGTTGAAACATAGGCAAGCACCACGGTAACTAACAAAATTTTACCGGCACTCTTCCCCAAGTCGCCAATACCAGGAGCCACAAATCCAACAATGATAAGAGGAATAACAAAGCCCAAAAAGTTACCAAAAATCCCATTAAACGTAGCTAAAACCCTTATCACCACTTCAGGCATAAAAGAACCGATTATAATACCTAAAATAATAGCGATGATAAGACGTGGAAGAAGACCTAGCTTTTTTTTCTTTTCCTGCATGCGACTGCACCCTCCTTTGTATTGTACTGCATTTACCAATAATAGGTACAGTCTTACCCTCTAACCATCGGAAAAGAACTGAAAAAAACAAGCTTCGTTTTCACAAAAGCTGATTTTTCTCAGCAAAACAGGAAACAGACAATAGTACCTAAGAACTACAATTAGTGCTGACTCGGAGAAACGAGCCCCTTTCGAATAGCATATTTTACCAGATCAGCTATAGTTTCAAGCCCTAACTTTCGCATAAGGTTCTGTCTGTGGGTTCCTACCGTTTTAATGCTTACATGAAGCAAATCGGCTATTTCTCTGTTCGTTTTGCCTTCTGCAAGATACATCAACACTTCCCGCTCTCTCGTTGTCAATTTTTCTTCATTTGGAGAGGAACCTTGCTGAACAAAATGAATGTACATTTTTGCAACGATGTCTGATACACTCGGGCCAAGATACACCCGGTCATTATAAACTGTTTTAACAGCTTCAACCAACTCGGAGGAAGCACAATCCTTCAATAAAAATCCTTTTGCGCCAGCTTTAAACATCTCAGAAATAAAGTTTCTATCAGCATACATAGACAAAGCAACAACCTTTGTTCCTGAAGCCCTTTTTTGAATTTCTTCGGTTGCCTCAATACCGTCCATTACAGGCATTTTAATATCCATAACAACAATGTCGGGGCGTAAAGATTCCGCAAGAGCAACTGTCTCTGCACCATCCTTGGCTTCAGCTATAACTTCTATTTCAGGATGTCTGCTTAAGAGAAGCCGCAAGCCTTCACGTACAATCTGATGATCATCTGCAAGTAAAACCCGTATTGCCATGGCAAGATACCTCCCTATACATTAAAGGAATCAGCCGGCACAAAAAGGGTGATTCGTACCCCTTTGTTTTCCTTTGACTTAATAATCATATAGCCTCCCAGAGAACAGAGTCGTTCTCTCAAGCTAAAAAGCCCAAATGACTGCTTATTGGTTATTCCTTCATCTATATTATGCGTATCAAAACCTCTTCCTTCGTCACAGACTGTCATCCGAATCATCTTTCCAGAATACGACGTTTTAACATACGCCTTATCAGTACCAGAGTGTTTAGCAACATTAAGCAACAATTCATGAAGGGCCCTGAATAAAAATGCCTTTAAATCATCGCTCATTTCTTCTGGTAACCCCTGGTTTTCATATAAGATACTTAGACTGTAGTTTTCCTGCATCTTTTCGGCAAGCCACTCTACTGATGCAGCAAATCCCAAACGATATAAGATAGGGGAGCCTAACTCGAAAGTGAGTGTTCGAGTGCTCTTGATAGATTCCTCAAGAGAAGACAGTATTGCCGTCACTTCGTCTTTTTGAGAATCATCGTTTATTCCCTCTTGAAGCAATGCCAGTCGAATCTTGGTTAAGGCTAAATTCTGACCTATGGAATCGTGAACTACTTCCGCTATTCTACGTCTCTCTTTTTCTTCGGCCATAGAAAGAGCAGAGGCGAGGCTTCGCAATTGATTTCGATATGTTTCTTCATGATTTCGAGCTTCCTCAAGTTTTTTATTTATAAAACGTAATTGTTCATTTGTTCGTTCCGTTACAATACGTAGCCGCTGCTCAGTCTCTTTTTCCTGCCTGTTCATAAGATATTTTCGAATAAACCAGAGTAAAGCGAGAAGGAGAAAGCCATATCCAGTATAAGCGAGAGGCGTCTTCCAAAGAGGAGGGATTACCTCAATGTCGAGTTCCGCTCCATCCTGATTCCACACTCCATTATTATTTGAACCTACAACTCGAAAAGTATATTCCCCCGGAGGGAGGTTAGTATAATAAGCAAAGTGCCTGTTTCCAGCATTGACCCAATCTCTATCTAGCCCTTCAAGTTTGTAGCGATATTGGTTAGACTCAGGGTGTGTATAGTCAAGAGCCGAAAAGTCTATTGAAAGAAATTTATCGCTATAATTTAATATAACCCGTCGTCTTCCTCCCGCAGCCCAAAAAGGCTGAACTGGCTTGTTCATTACAAGAACCTCATTAATAACAATAGGCGGCACATGAGAATTTTCCCAGACATCTGTTGAAAAAAAGCTGTTACATCCGTTGATACCACCAAAATACATTCGGCCAAAAGAATCCTTAAAGGTCGCTGAGGCATTAAACTCTTTTGCTTGAAGGCCATCCCCAAGATTGTAGTTTCTTACCGTATTCATTCTGATGTCATAACAAGAAAGTCCATTGTTCGTACTTATCCATAAGTTGCGGTAGTTATCTTCCAAAATGCCTCGAATCGAATCTCCCCTAAATCCATCTTCTTTTGTTAAGAGCAGAAATTTTTTGCTGGTTTCGTCGAATTGGCATAACCCCACATCTGTGCCCAGCCAAAAAACGCCCTCTCTATCTTCATAAATAGAGAAGATCCGATTGGCAGGAAGACTCTTGGAATTAAGAGGATCATTTACATAGTGTTCTACTCTGCCTTCAACGGGGTTAATTCTAAAGAAGCCGTTATTTGATGTTCCTATCCATAAATTATGGCGGCTGTCTTCAAAAAGACACGATATGATATCCTCTCTTAAATACGAAGCTTCGTCTGCTGACCAGGGAATGGCTTCAAAAAGGCCTGCTTTTCTAACGAAACGATAGAGACCTTCTGATGTTCCTACCCAAAAGGTACCTTTAAAATCTTCTAAAAGTGTCGTGATCTTATTCGATCCCCCAAATGAAGACGGGAAAAGAGTATTTTCATAAGTCGTAAAATTGCTATCTACCTTGTTATAACGACAGAGTCCTCTGTCAGTTCCTATCCATATGTCGCCTGCTTTGTCTTGAAAAATAGAAAAGACCCTATTGCTCGCAAGACTATGCTCATCATCTATATCTGATAGAAAATGTTGTGTTTCACCTTCCTTGGAAATAAGCTTCACTCCATTTCCAAATGTTCCTATCCAGAGATTATCGTACCCTTCTTTATAGATGGCATAGACATTATCTCCTGCAACTTCACGAAGAAGAAAAGATTTACCGTTATATCTCTGAAAGGGACGTTTCAAATGAAATTTTTCAATGCCTTTGGAGTGGGTTCCCAACCAGACGATGCCAGTGAGGTCTCCCAGAAAGATTGTATCTTTTCTGTCTCCGTGTATAGAGAGTATTTTATTGTCCCGCAAAGCCCTGGGATTATTTTGCTCATGACGATAGACAAGGGCCTCTTCCGTTGCACGGTCAAAACGCAGTAAACCTCCGCCATCAGTAGCTATCCACACATCTTCAAAGATATCTTCGTAAAGGCCTGAAATGGCATGAATAGAAACATCTTCTCCCTTCTCTTTTAGGGGAACTTCTTCAAATTTTTCCTCTTGGGGGTAGAATCGATAGAGTTTTCCAGAAGCGGTACCAATCCATAAGAAGCCTTTTCTACCCTCAGTTATGGCAGTAACAGGTAGGGCTTCTTTTGAATGAGCATAATATGGGATAAACGTATCTCGTTTCGTGTGGAAGTTCAGTGCCTTATTGGTGCCAACCCACAATTGATGCTTTGAATCAACATAGAGGTTTAACACTCCCTCTCCGCTAAATCCTGAAGAATCATCATCAAGGTATATATTCCACGTCTCTCTTTCAGGGTCAAAACACCCCAGACCATTCTGAAACGTACCAACCCAGATATACCCCTTTTTATCTCCTATTACATGAGAAATGAGATCGTCAGGTGGAGAAGAAGCATCTTTCGAGTATCTATATGATTGAAAAATTTCTCGAGAGGGATCAAATCTATTAAGACCCCCTCCAAATGTTCCTATCCAGAAAATACCATTTTTATCTTCATAAAGAGACGTGACCATATTGTTCGAGAGACTATTTGAAGAAAAAGGTTCATGACGGTAAACCCTGAAACTATACCCGTCATAGCGATTTAAGCCACCATTTGTTCCAAACCAGAGATACCCTTTATGGTCTTTTAGAATAGTATTTACTGTCGTTTGCGAGAGTCCCTCCTCAAGGGAGAGATGTTCGAAAATAATCTCATCCCGTCCTTGAGCAGAGGAAGGCAAAAAAAGCAACAGAAAGAAAAGGCTTATGAGAAAAACCTTATTTCTTATCTTGAGCCACGTCACATATGTGCCCCCTTGAATAAAGGTAGAATGGATATTGCCTATTCTATCATGATCACTTATAGCTATTATCTTTAACAGACTCCGAACCGAAGTCTTCTTTTCTTTATCAAGAACGTCGTATCTCTACTTGTCCTTCTCTGGGGAGAATGGGCAGACTATAATTTTCTAAAAAGGACTCAATTTTATCAGGAGCTATAAACGCACTGCCGCCTCTCCATTCAACATATACCCAATGATCAGGAGTTCCCCGTAAAATCTGATTCCCTTTATACCAACCTTGCTTTTCCATCTCCTCTGTAAACTTTTGAGAACTTTCAATCACATTATGCGCTTCTGTGGGCCAATAGCCGTCATCTCCCCACATATAATTCCGGTTTTCAAAAGACCATGCCGATTTTTTATATTCCACGTAGGTAAAAGTATCAGGAACAAGATTATCTTCTATGTAGAGGAAACTATGTCTGGCTTCTGAGCGAGTTCCCTTAGCCGAATAGGTCAACTTCTGACGAAGACCTTGAGGGAAAGAACTCTCATCTTCCTCAATAAAAAATGTCAATGGAGTATTAGGAGTTTGAAGCGATTCAGGAATCTCTATTTTTTCTGTTTGTTCTGACGATTGTGCCCAAGAAGCAAATGGCAAGAAAAAGAATACACAGCAAACACAACAAACAGACAACAGATGAAGGAGCCTTTTTACCATCAATATCACCTCTTTATAAATATTTTCTGACGAAAGAACGGTAAGACGTGTAGAATATCAGGATAAAGAAATTTTTCACGCCGTATGATAATTTAGACATTCATTATTGCAAATTTAACAAGAACTATTATGTATTATAAATGAGGAGGATTTTTATGCGCAAAGAGGAAATTTACGCTAAAGCACTATCTGCCCATCAGGAATCCAAAGGGAAAGTTGCCATTACGAGCAAGCTTCCCGTAGAGAGCATGGCCGATCTGGCTATTGCCTATACTCCAGGAGTTGCCGAACCTTGCCGTGAAATAGAAAAGAATCCTGAAGCCGTCTATGACGTTACGTCAAAAGGGAATATGGTTGCCGTTGTTACCGATGGTTCTGCCGTTCTCGGACTCGGCGATATCGGACCTGAAGCAGCATTGCCCGTTATGGAGGGAAAAGCTGTTCTTTTCAAACGTTTTGCCGGAGTCGATGCCTTTCCTATCTGCATCAAATCACAGGACCCTGACGAAATTGTTCGGACTACAGCTCTTATTACACCAGCATTCGGTGGTATCAACCTTGAAGATATCTCTGCTCCTCGATGTTTCGAGATTGAGCGACGCTTAAAAGAGATCTGCGATATCCCTGTTTTTCACGATGATCAGCATGGAACAGCCGTTATCGTTCTCGCCGGTCTCCTCAATGCCTTCAGATTGGTGAAGAAAAAGATAGAAGATGTGAAAATTGTTATGAGTGGTGCCGGAGCTGCGGGAATGGCTATTTGTCGTTTCCTTCTTTCTGCCGGGGCTGTGAATGTTATTTTGTGTGACCGAAGCGGCGCCATTTATGATGGCCGTCCGGAGCATATGAACTGGGCCAAGGAAGAGATCGCCAAAGAGACCAACCCCAACAAAGAGAAAGGTTCTCTTGCAGATGTTTTGAAAGGAGCCGACGTATTTCTCGGCATATCCGCGCCTGGAGTTCTCACCACTGACATGGTAAAGACAATGGGCAAAGATGCCATTATCTTTGCTATGGCCAATCCTACGCCTGAAATTTATCCTGATGAAGCTCAGGCTGGCGGTGCTGCTGTTATTGCTACAGGGAGAAGCGATTTCCCGAACCAGATCAACAACTGTCTTGGTTTCCCTGGCATTTTCAGAGGCACTCTTGATGTTCGCGCAAGCACAATCAACGAAGAGATGAAACTTGCTGCCAGTAAGGCTATCGCTGAGCTCATTTCTGATGATGAACTCACAGCTGAAAGAATTATTCCCGAAGCTCTCGATCCTCGCGTTGCTCCAGCTGTTGCCAAAGCTGTCGCAGAGGCAGCCAGAAAAACAGGTGTAGCTCGTATTTAATACTCATAAAGAGACATATAAAGAGGGAAAGGCATTTTGCTTTTCCCTCTTTATATTATTCTTCTTGTTGTTCTCTCAATTTTCGCTTTAAGACTTTACCTACACTTGAAAGTGGAAGTTCTCGAACAAAACGTATCTTTCGAGGAATTTTATAATAGGCCAATTGTTCCTTACAAAATGAAGTAAGTTCTGCAGAAGAAAGACCGCTATTTTCCTCTCTAATAACAAAAGCAACCGGGATTTCACCACTTACAGAGTGCCTTTCTCCAATAACAGCGGCTTCTTTCACATCAGGATGGCGCTTGATAACACGCTCAATTTCCTGAGGAAAGACATTGAAACCACTAACGATAAGCATATCGCTCACCCTGTCGAGAATAGTAATGAAACCATCTTCATCAAGGTTAACCATGTCTCCTGTGTTAAACCAGCCATCGGAAAAACGTTGTTCAGTCAGAGTTGGGGCTTTTAAGTATCCCGAAGTTACTGATGGTCCTTTAACCCAAAGAACACCTTCCGAACCTTTGGGAAGAGAATGCCCTTCTTCATCTCGTACATCGAGAGAGTAACCAGGCAGAGCCGGCCCTACCGTTCCTTCTTTTCTCATAGAGTCGTTAGGGTTGCACGAAACCACTGGAGAACACTCGGTGAGCCCATAACCTTGATAAATAATAACGCCAAAGGTATCGCGAACACGTTGTTCCAATTCTGGTTCCAGAGCTCCACCGCCTGTCAGTATATATTGGAGAGATGATGGTAAAATTTCTCCTCTGCTGACTGCCCCCAAAAGAAAAGGCAACATGGATGGAACTGCAATAAGAACGTTTGTTTCAGATTCACGAAGAGCATTGAAAAAGTTACGCACAGGCATAAATGAAGAGACAATAACTTCTTTAAGTCCCCATAATATAGGGAGCAAACCACAAATGGTATATCCCAATGAGTGGAAATTAGGTAATACGTTTAATAAAACCTTTCCCTGCTCAAAACCTTCTATTGTTGTCTGGACTTTCGATGTATTGTCATAAAGATTAGCATGGGTAAGAGGAACAGCTTTCGGATCGCCAGTCGTACCTGATGTGGCAAAAATTACGGCAATGTCAGAGTCACCCTTTTCAATATGTTTGCCTTCAAGAGAAGGAATCACCCCATCAAGGGAAGCAACTGTCCAAGGGTACGAAGAGAGGGCAAGGGCCTCGGCAATCACACCTGTATCACTTGCTGTTACAGCCCCCCAGGGTCGTATATGATCAAGCATAGCGAGAACTGAATCTTTTCCCGTGCGACTGTTTAATGGAACGATCGTTCCGCCAAGCACCCATACGGCTAGAGAAAGATAAAGGACGAGGGGTGAGTTGGGAAGAAAAACAACAAGGCGATCTCCTGCTGTAAATCCTTTTTCTTCCAGGTTTTTTTTGCATAACTGTACTGCATTCAAAATAGCATCTCCTGTTATCCAGGAGCCATTCCACCAAAGAATTCCACTTTCTCTATCCTTTTCTAAATGGGCTAAAGCAATTTCTTCTAAGCGTTTTGTCATACGAGCCCCTTCTTTCCCTATCAAATGGTAATAGAATACCACGGATGGAAAATGTGGTGAACCAGAGCAATATAAAATGATACAATCATGGATGTTTGAAAGAGAGCAGGTGAGAGAGTTGAGTTATACCATCTTAAAAAGATATTTTCCCGAGAGTGTGCTAAAAAAGCTGAAACAGTCTCAACGATGCGTTGTTTCCTTTTCTGGCGGAGTTGACAGCACTGTAATTGTAGCTGCAATGGCCTCTATTCTTTCTCCTAAAGAAGTTCATGCCGTCATGTTCCGATCCTTTTTACATTTTCCCGAAGAAATGGAACGAGGACGATTATACTGTTTGGGTCTTGGCACAACCCTTCATCAAATTCCTGGTCCTGAAATTGATGTACTTGAGGTTATGAATAATAGCAGAGCTCGTTGTGGCTTTTGCAAAGAAGCCCGTGCAAGAGAACTTCTTGATTTCGCCAAAAAGCTTGATGCTGACCTTGTTTTAGAGGGCTCAAACGCTGACGATCTTAAGGATTCTACTCGTCTGGGAACAAAAGTGCTTCAAAAAATGCCTGAAATTTACTCACCTCTTGCAAAGGCTGACCTTTCTAAAAATGAAGTTCGGATGCTCGCGAAAGAATTGGGAATAACATGGTGGAACGAAGCAGCTACAGCGTGTCTTGCCACTCGATTTCCTGAGGGGCACCGTCTTTCCGCTGTGGAATGTTCGAAGGTCGCAAGATCTGAATGGGCCCTACGTCAGGCAGGCTTACCCCAAGTTCGTGTTCGGGTGTTCGGAGAAATGGCGTGTGTACAAGTACCCGTTCCTCTCTTGAAAGAAGCTCTTGCCAAAAGAGAAGAGATTCTGGGGATAATAACTCAAGAAGGATACAACCACGTTATGCTCGATCTTCAGGGGTATGAATGGGGCAGAAAGTGGATCAAAGAAAAAGAAATCGCAGGAAGGACGGACTCTGAATGAAAATTCTTTATCTGGATTGCTTTTCCGGTATCTCCGGAGATATGTTTCTTGGGGCTCTTCTTGATTTAGGACTCGACAGAAACGAGTTTCTCAGAAAAATGGAGACAATTCAAATGTTTCCGGGGCATCACCATCACCATGATCATGACCACCATCATCATCACGATGTTGTCGGCTACGAAATTCATATAGAAGACGCTGTGAAAAAAGGATTTTCAGGTGTTAATGTTACTGTTACCACAGCAGAAGAGCATCCACACAGAGGTTTATCTGATGTCTGCGCCATTATAGATAATAGTGGACTTTCTGACGATGTAAAAGAGAAGAGCAAGCTCGCCTTCAAAGTACTTGCTGAAGCAGAAGGGAAAGTTCATGGGCTTCCTCCTGAAGAAATACATTTTCACGAAGTAGGAGCTGTTGACTCTATCATTGATATTGTCGGAGCTTTTGTTCTTATGGAAATGCTTTCACCAGATATTGTTATCTCGTCTCCCCTTAACGTTGGGAGCGGAACAGTGCAGTGTGCTCACGGCATTCTTCCCGTACCAGCGCCTGCCACTGAAAACCTACTCTGTGGAATACCTATTTATTCCGCAGGAACCCCCATGGAACGAGTTACTCCCACTGGCGCACTTCTGGTAAAAACATTTGTTAGTCGTTTTGGGACGTTACCCGAAGGAACGATGCTCAAAAATGGACGTGGACTGGGTGATAGAGACAGCGATATTCCAAACTTTTTACGAGTATCCCTTCTAAAGGGAATGGAGGGAAAAGACTGTGCTTCAAAAGGGGGGAAAGAGCCCTTTCTTCGAGACACAGGCATTGTTCTGGAAACAAATATTGATGATATGAATCCTCAATACTACGAACCTGTAATGGAACGTCTCTTTGCTGCAGGGGCTATGGATGTCTGGCTTGATCCCATTATTATGAAAAAAGGACGTCCGGCCATTAGGCTTTGCTGTCTTATTCCTTCTTCTCTTGAAGAAAAAGCTGCGGAAATCATCTTGAAGGGAACGACAACGTTAGGCCTTCGTCGTTACACCGTAGATCGGATAAAGCTTCACCACCACATTACTCCTATAGAGACAGCCTTTGGTCTTGTCCGCATAAAAGAAGCTTGGTGGGGAGACGAAAGACTTCGCCTGAATCCAGAATACGATGACCTTAAACGAATTTCAAAAGAAACGGGTATCCCTCTACACAGTTTGCGAGAAGAGATACTAAAGCAAATTGGAGAAATACACTAAAAGAGACGCGTTAAAAAGAAAAGCCCTTCCCTAGAGAAAATCAGCATGGAGAAGGGCTTTCACTTTTCTTTGTTCTGTCATTATTACACTTCTTTTTTTATCGAGACATTCCTCTGGCCAAAATTTCGTACTCTTCTGCTACTTCGCCATTCCTCACCCCATAAATAACCGAATATAGATTACATGTAGGGCAGGCATGGTTAGGTATTATTTCCACTTTATCCCCGATTTCAAAAGACATATCGTGAGGGGGCGTAAAGAGAGCGTGTTCGTCTGACAAACTCTGCAATGTAACAGATGGACGATTCTTCAACACGCCAAACCCGTGGCTTGATGTCATTCCTCCATGATGAGTGTAGTATGTAAGAGCTTTTGTTCCAGCATCGAGTACAACTCTATCAGGAGCAGGACGACTTATTACCGTAGCAAGAACAGAGAGCGCGCAATGGTCATAGGTTCCAAGAATTCCTGCCTGATCAGCGTCTAAGAATATATACGTACCCGGCCTGATTTCGGTAACTCCCGCCAAAATCTCTGAAACGAGAAGAGAGGGCGTAGATCCTATACTGACAACTTCTACGGGAATACCCACACTCCTAATGTACTCTGCCGTTTCAAGCATTTGACTTTGACTTTGTTGAGAAATTGCCCTGATCGCAGATAATGACTCGGCATTATAACTTTGACCGTCATGGGTAAAAATTCCCATCAATGTAACGGAATCCCTATAACGAATAAGCTTTGCCAATTCAAGGGCTGTCTCTTTTGAAAAAACACCGGTACGATGATATCCAGTATCTATGTCTATCATGACATTGAGGGGATGAGGTTCCCCGTCAAAGGTTTCTGCAAGCATCTTAATATGTTCAGCGCTATCGACACCAACAGCAAGATTTGTTTTACGAGCCAAAGCGAGAAGACGATCCATCTTTATATCTCCAACAATTTCGTTAGCAATAAAAATATCAGTTATCCCCGCAGCAGCCATAACTTCAGCCTCTCCAAGTTTGGCCACTGTAATTCCCTTCGCTCCAGCAATCAGTTGCTTTTTGGCAATATCTGGCGTTCTGTGTGTCTTTATATGAGGACGGAGAGAGACACCGGCATTTTGCGCTTTTTGTTGCATCCAGTGAAGGTTTCTCTCCATAACATCAAGATCTACAAGAAGCGATGGCGTATCAATATCCATAACCTGACAACCTCTGAACGGTTCATGAAGACACCTCATCATATTTTCCACCTCATCTTTCTTCAAAAAGCGTTTCTCTAATCCCCTCTACTTTTTGAAGGTCTCAAGAAAATGACAGGCAAAAGACGATAATAACGCAACTCCATTAACTAAAACTTCGTCATTCGTTCGGAACTTCGGATTATGATGCTGCGCATCTGTCCCTTTTTCCGAGTCCCCCATTCCAAGGAAGAACATGACTCCGGGAACCTCTTCCTGGTAGAAACTGAAATCTTCTGATCCCATAACTATGGGAAGTTCTTCAAGAGCCTCTTCCCCCATTATTTTTCCTGTGACACCTTTAAGGATGTTTACCATTGCTTCATCATTCACAGTTACAGGGTAGACAGGGATAAAATCTACTTTAACCTCGCAACGAAGAGCAGAAGCAATTCCTTCTGCAATTCGGCGTATCCGGTCGCCCATACTTGCTCTGATCTCAGGATTTGTTGTACGAACGTTCCCCTGAATATAAGCTGTTTCAGGAATAATGTTGGGAGCACTTCCCGATTCGACTTTTCCTACGCTTAACACTACAGTTTCCAGAGGATCTATTTCTCGACTCACCACTGTCTGAGCTGTTGTAATAATGGTAGCAGCAGCGATAGTCGGATCAATAGCTTCATGAGGCCGTGAGCCGTGTCCTCCCCGTCCTTTAACTTCTATTTCCCAAATATCGGCAGAGGCCATCATTGCTCCACTACGAAAACCAACCTTTCCCGCTTCAAGAGTGCTCCAAACGTGAAGACCGCAAATACCATCGACACCGTCAAGAACCCCTTCCTCTCGAAGCTGCTTTGCTCCAGAGCGCACTCCAGATTCTTCTGCTGGCTGGAAAATAAGTCGAACTCGACCTGGCAACTCGTTCTTTAAAGAGGCAAGTACATTGGCAACCCCTAAAAGGATAGCGGCATGAGCATCGTGTCCGCATGCATGCATAACTCCATCACACGTAGATTTCCATGGATCGTCAACAGCTTCCTTAAGAGGCAATGCGTCTATATCTGCTCGAAGAGCAATCATGGGGCCATCTTCTTTTCCTGTAAGATCTGCGGTTACACCTGACCCTGTACCACCAAAACCACGGCGGATATTCTCATAGCCCAATTCACGCAAAACAGATTCAATCTTTTTTGAAGTCTCTTCTTCTTTCCATGACAGCTCTGGGTGAGCATGAAAATCATGACGAAACTCTATAACTTTCTGCTCTATCTCAGAGGCTAAAGCACATACTTTTTCTTTATTCACCGTTATAGCTCCTTTCAAATTAAAGAAGTTTCACCAAGAATCCCGCAAGGAATACTGAAGCGATGGTCACTGTCGTAAAACCAGAGACAAGCATTTTAGGAAGAATACCTGTCAAAATATATTCTCTCTCCTCTGGTGTTTCTCCTACGGCGTTAGCTACTTCCTGTGAAACAATAAAAGTTCCGGGGAAGCCAAAAAGGCAGCAAACACCAACGGCAAGACACATTTCCCATGTATACCCCAAAAGTTTGGATGCTGCAAACGAAACAATAATAATTCCGACAAGGGCAATAACAAAGGCAATGGCTATAGGCGTAATTAATGAAGCAACCATTTGAGGAGTTGCTTTGCTTAGGCTCATAAAAATGGGAACTAAAAGGGCAAAAAGAGCGAGTCCGGTAGCATTCGCCTTATCGAGAATCTTATGCTCAAGAAAACCGATTTCGTAAAAAATAATGCCGAAAATAAGAGCCATAACAAATTGATTGATCACACCGCCGAGAGCCTTGGCACATATGACAGCAAGCCAGCCTGCAAGCATTGCTTTCATGATGAGAATAAAAGGTGTCTGTAAGTTTTTCGGAGTAGCAGGGAATAACCTCCATGTCGGCTCTTCGGGGTTACTTTTTGCCTTGCCTTCCTTATCACCAGCAAAGGCTTCTCCATTTATGAAACGCTGGCGTAAACGTCGACCTTCTCTGGAAAGACAGACAGAAGCGATGGGAAGTCCTACAAAATTCTGAAGGACAAGAAGCAACGTTATAAAAACGAGAACGGTTTCAAGACCTTTCGCTTTAGCAGCTTCGCTCATAATAAGGGTAGCGACAACACCTCCAGAAATTGGTCCTGCTGCAGTTACTGCAAATTGTTTTCCTATTATAGGCGATCCAATGACAAAAAGAGCAATAGCTGCAGCTACAATAGCAGCAAGAGCAATGATAACAGTTTTCCATTCATCCTTAAGATCACGAAGTTTCATTAATGTTCCCATATGGATCATCAACGTAGGAATAAGGGCCAAGGCAAACTTAACAATAACGGCATCTTCAAAGAGAGTTTTAGGAATGCCAAACCAAAATCCCACCATAAAAATAATGCCTGACACAAAAAGCATTGAACATATGGCCTTTGTTTTTTGAGCGACAAAATCGCCTATAGCGTAGACCAACGCTATGACCAGAAGTGCTGTTACTGAATTCATAGAGACTCCTCCTTAAAAGTATAAGTTATTAAAGAAAAAAAAAGCCAGGGCCCCCGCCTTTGGGGGTCCTGGCCTAGAAGCGCAAACAGTACCTGCGCCAGTGGCTAGAAAGCCCCCTCGCTTCGGTACCAAAATCCAAAAAAGAAAGAAATTGCCTTCCTATTTATAAAATCAAAATGTATCATCAAAATATCGAACCTCTTTTGAAAAGTTTCTCTTTTCTTACCACGATTCTTTCATGCCGTCAAGAATTCCTTTTCATGATATTCTCTATAACATAGTTTTTATACCGAATTGAGGAGGATTTATTCTTATGAAATGTCTTGCAACATTCTACGTAACAAGTATGGCTCTTATGTTTGAAAAACTATGCCGAAAGGAAGGAATGGACGTAAAAATCGTTCCCGTTCCTCGTAAAATTTCAGCAAGTTGCGGCCTGGCATGCAGCTATCCTTGCGATAAAGAGGAAACTGTACGTGCCCTTTGTGATAAGAAAAAAATCGAAGTTGCCGGTTTTCATACTATGGAAGAAGAATAACCCCCTAGACAAAACCTCCATCCTGTATAACAATGAGGAGATAATACACGGTGGGGTATAAAAGGGAGGGAATCGCGTGTCTAAAAAAATAGTTATCGTAGGTGGCGTCGCGTGCGGTGCAAAGACAGCCGCTCGTCTTATGAGAATCGATCCTGATGCAGACGTTACAATGATCGAAAAAGGTGATTTTCTAAGTTATGCAGGATGTGGATTACCGTATTACGTTGGAGACGTCGTAAAAGACTATAAGGAATTAACGTCTACGCCTATCGGCGTTGTACGCGACGCAGGATTTTTCCGAAAGGTTAAGCACGTTGATGTTCTCGTTCGCCATATGGCTACACGCATTGATCGCGAAAATAAAAAAGTAGCTGTTACTGACCTGAATTCCGGGGAAGAAAAAAAGCTCTCTTATGACACTCTAGTGCTGGCCACAGGAGCAAGCCCCATAAGACCCCCCATTCAAGGTGCTGATCTGGAACAAGTTTTTACCCTTTGGAACATGCCAGACGCCCTGGCCATGAAAGCAGCAATTGACAGCGGATCTATTAAAAGTGCTGTCGTCATCGGTGGTGGGCTTATTGGGATGGAAGTTGTAGAAGCACTTCATAACAGAGGAATTCACGTATCTGTTATCGACGTTCTGAAAACCCCCCTACCAGCGATGCTGAATGAAGATTTCGGTCACCTTATGATGAAAGTTCTCGCACAAAAGAACATTGATTTTTATGGTGGAGAACGAGTAACTGAAATTATGGGGGAAGGTGGCGTTGTTACGGGAGTTAAAACCGATCAGCGCATCATTGATGCAGATATGGTTTTAATGGCCATTGGCGTTCGTCCTAACACTCTTATGGCTAAAGAAGCAGGCCTTGATATAGGAGACCGCGGAGGTATTCTTGTTGATGAACATATGAGAACAAGCGATCCCTATATTTATGCTGGAGGGGATTGCGTTGAGGTACGAAATACATTAACAGGAGCAACAACATGGCAACCTATGGGGTCTGCTGCCAATCGTCATGGTCGGGTAATCGCAGACAATATAGCTGGCATGAATTCAACTTTTAATGGCGTTATCGGTACAGCCGTTATGAAACTCTTTGAATATACAGCAGGAAAAACCGGTTTAAATGAAGCTCAAGCCCGAAAATCCGGATATGATCCAGTAGCAGTTACGGTAGTTGATGCTGATATACCCCACTTCATGCCAGGTGCGAGCATGCTTACTTTCAGACTTGTAGCAGATCGAAAAACACGAAAAGTAATCGGAGGCCAATTTTTCGGTCCGGGAAAAATTGATAAACGTCTTGACGTTTTGGCAGCTGCCGTAACTGGAGAACTTACGGTAGACCAATTAGCAGATACAGATCTTGCTTACGCGCCGCCCTATTCCACGGCTCTCGATCCTCTTACCCATGGCGCAAATGTACTTCGCAACAAACTTGACGGACTTCTCAAAAGTTATAGCCCCTCTCAGTTGCAAGAACGAATGAAAGGATCTTCGACGCCACTTCTTCTCGACGTACGAACAGCACCTGAATTAGAAAGTCAGGGACGCATCCCTTATGAATTCGTTCATATTCCGTTGGGGGCTTTGTGGGATAAAGCTCCAGAGTTGCCAAAAGATCGTGAAATTATTGCTTTCTGTAAAATTTCCGTACGCGGATGGGATGCCTACTCCATTCTCAAACGCCTTGGATTTAAAAACATTGCGATTCTGGAAGGTGGCATTATGGGCTGGCCCTATTCCTTAAACTAGAAGTCGGTAGAAATGCTTAATCATCATTGCATATTCTCACGATACCTAAACTCCCCCAGGGTTTTAAAATATGATTACCAACTGAAAAGGAGGAGTTTTTAACTATGAAGAAGACTATTTTTCTTATTACAATTGTGGCTCTCGTAGCGTTAGCTGGAGCAGCTTGGGCTCATGGAGGGAACTGGAGCAACAGAAGTTTTGGATTTGGTCCCAGCGCTGGTTGCAATATGGGATATTACAATTCGGAGGGACCAGGATACGGCCCTGGGTACGGTCCTAGAGCACATTTCAGGAACTCCGACGGATATCGCTATAATAGAAACGTAAATGTTCCACAAGAGATACAGAATAAGTGGAATGAAATGAGAAGAGCTAGATTGGAAATGCAGCTGGAACTTTCACAGCCTCAGATCAATAGAGAAAAAGCCAGATCTCTTCATGAGAAAATTCTAGGCCTTCGACAGGAAGTTTCTCGCTGGATGTTCAACCAGAGACTTGATGCTACAACTCCACAATCGAATTAAATTTGAAAGAGGGCCTTTAAGGGCCCTCTTTTCTTGCCTGATTACAGTGTATTTTACAATAGCTGACGTGCCGCAATTTGAATAGGATCCCACGGTAGAGAAAAAGGCGGCGCATAGCCTAAGTCCAGATCAATTAGCTGACGAACAGTCATTTGAGCACTAATAGCCGTAGCCACAACGTCTATTCTTTTAGCTGCTCCATGAGCGCCAACAATCTGAGCTCCGAGAACACGCCCACCAGGAACTTCTGCAATCATTTTCACATAAATATCTCCCGCACCGGGATAATATCCTGCTTGAACTTTGCTCTTTATAGTCACCGTTTCGTAATGGAAATCGAGATCTTCAAGTTCCTTTTCAGATAAACCCGTTCTGGCCACTTCGAGATCACAGTGCTTACTTACCGCAGTTCCTACAACTCCTGGGAAATGCTCTTTTCCGCCAGCCATATTTATACCGGCAATTCTGCCCGTCTTATTGGCAACAGATCCTAGGGCCACCCAAAAAGGCTTATTTGTAACGAGATGCCACGTCTGCGCACAATCGCCAGCAGCCCAGATATCCTCGATCTCCGTTTCCATCATTTGGTTTACCAAAATAGAATCCTTCACGCCTAGGGGTAATCCGGCCTCTTTAGCCAATTTAGAGTGCGGACGAACGCCGAGTCCAAGAATAACAATATCAGCAGGAATATTTCGCTGGTCAGTTATAGCAGCCTTAATACGATTATTATTATATTCAATAGCCTTAAGGGTTTCTCCAAGGTAGAGAGATGTTCCTACGTGCTGAATAGCATCGGCAATATGGTCTGCCATATCTATATCGAAAGTATTCATAACCTGAAAAGAACGGTCTACGAGACTAACATTCATACCTCGTCGGCAGAAAGCCTCCGCCATTTCAAGACCAATGTAGCCGCCTCCTACAATTACAGCTTTTTGAGGATTGTTTTCTTCAATAAAACGCTGAAGTCTGAGACCATCCTGCAAGACACTTAACGAAAAAACGCCCTCTCCGTCAATTCCTTCTATGGGGGGACGAATTGGCTCAGCCCCAGTAGCAAAAAGCAGAGAATCAAAAGACTCTGTAAAAAGTTTACCTGTCTGTATATTTAAGACTTCCAGTGTCCGGGCTTTAATATCGACACTAAGAACTTCATGGAAAACAAAGGCTTCAATATTTTTTTTCGCCATGAATTCTTCTGGCGTACGAACAATGAGTTTTGTGTCATTTTCAACAAGCCCGCCTATAAGATATGGCATACCGCATGCTGAATAGGATGTGTGAGGGGAGCGTTCGTATACAACAATTTGAGATTTAGGCTGTAACTTTCGTATTTGTCCTGCTGCTGTCATTCCCGCCGCATCGCCACCGATAATAACGTACTTCTCCCGTTTCACCAGGGCACCTCCTTTTAATCAATAAGATGAAGCTTTTTGTAGACGGGTTCGGCATATTCCCAAAGAACGGGATATTTTTTCCATAACCATCCTCCCATACCAACACATATAAAGCCGCCACATGCCAAAGTAAGAGGAGCATCTATTTTTGAGGCCAACCAACCGGCGAAAAGACTTCCGAAAGGAGCGATTCCCGTTAATGCTACGATGAAGAGACTCATAACGCGCCCCCTCTTATCATCGTCTACAAGTGTTTGAATCAGCGTGTTTCCGGCAACCATAGAAGAGATCATGGTAAACCCTATGCCTGCCATAAGAAGCAAAGAAAAAGGGAACCACCGCGAGAAGGCAAAAAAAGCAACGCATATGCCGAATCCAGACATGGCGAGAGCCATTATTTTTCCTAAACCTACAGGGGTTTTACGAAGAGCAAGCATAAAGGAACCACCCAATGCTCCCATTCCACTTGCAGCTGTAAGAAATCCCAGTGTCTGAGGACCACCTGACAAAATATCCTTAGCAAAAACCGGAAGCAAAACAAGGTAGGGAAGTCCAAAAAAGCTTACGACAACAAGGGCCATCAGCGCAGCACGAATAGGGAAAAAACCCCGAACATAGGCAATCCCTTCGAAAAAATTTTCAAGGAAAGGCCTTTTCTCCGTAAAGGTACGACCTCCACGTTTCAATTTCATCGCAAAAAGAGCCCAAAGTGTCGCACCGTAACTGAAACCATTCAGCAAGAAACAAATTCCTTCCCCTACTAACGCTATAACAACACCAGCCAGAGAAGGTCCAAGCAGACGGGCCACATTGAATAAAGACGAATTTAATGCAATGGCATTTCCTAAATCTTGCCTGTCTTCCACCATATGAATAATAAAAGCCTGTCGCGCGGGAATTTCAAAGGCATTTACCACTCCCAACAACACACTGAGAACAATAATATGCCAATAGGTAACTACTCCGGAAAGAGTAAGAATTGCGAGAAGAAAGGCGTGTACCATGCTTAAAATCTGACAAATGATAATGACTCGGCGTAAATCCCAGCCTTCAAGATATACGCCTGCAAAGGAAGCCAGAAAAAAAACAGGAAGCTGCCCAACAAAATCAACGGCACCAAGAAGAAAAACAGAGCTGGTCAATCGATAGACTAACCAGCTCATAGCTACTCTCTGCATCCAGAGGCCAGATAAAGATACGACCTCTCCTCCGAAAAAAAGCCTGTAATTCCTGTGGCGAAGAGCCCTGCTTAATTGTTGTAACCTCTCACAATACAGATCAAACCCTTTCCAACAAGACCTTTTTTCGTTCATAACGTCTACTCCTTACGTTAACGAGCTAATTCCACCATGGCGTGAGCCATTATTTTTACGTTTTTCACCAAATCTTCAATAGACCAACATTCGTTTTCTTCATGAATCGTATATGTTTGCCCGGGGAAAATTGGCCCAAATGCAACTACGTTTGGCATAGCTTTGGCATACGTTCCACCGCCAATAGCCAATAATTCTGCTTTCAACCCTGTCTGATCCTCATAGACCTTTTTGAGAGTCTGGATCAATTCCGATTCCGGATCAACATAAAGGGGTGCTGCATGCCGAACATCTGCAACCTCTATACCTGCATTTTCCAGTGTTTCCGTAAGAAAGGGCAACACTTCTTCCCGCTTTTTCGTTACGGGATAGCGTAGGTTCAAAGTAAATGAAATGCCTGAACCGTCGCCATGCATGGTTCCAAGACAGACAGTCAATGGCCCAGAAATGCTGTCTTCCATAGCAACTCCCAGCGAAGTTCCATCAGTTTCAAAACCAATAACCTTTTGAAGAGCCTTCACAAAAGATGCTTGTTCTCCACCTAAGTTTACTTTTGACAAAATATCGATAAGACAAAGTAAAGCGTTTACACCAAGTTCAGGAGTGCTCCCATGAGCTGGAAGTCCTTGAATTGCAATATCAAGGGTTCCGCTAGAGCTATCCTCTACAATTTTAAATCCGCTCTTTTCGGGTCCATTCCATGAATCAACAATAGAGGCAAGACGTTTTCTATACTCAGCCGACGCCTTAAGAAGAACACGAGCAGTAGCAGCCACTACGTTAGGAGCCACTCCTCCCTCTATAGATACTACGCTGACAGCCCCTTCCCCTTTAAAAGGAGCCTTGCATGTTATTGTCAAAACACCCTTCTCGGCATAGATAATCGGATATTCAGCATCTGGAGTAAAACCTGCAGCCGGAAG
>Ga0265294_10000381_pt1 | contig 58993 bp, 52 predicted proteins | sample MunlanPumphouse3_FD_192504 | JGI IMG/M metagenome (GOLD analysis project Ga0265294, IMG submission 192504) | Groundwater microbial communities from a municipal landfill in Southern Ontario, Canada - Pumphouse #3 | ecosystem: Environmental > Aquatic > Deep subsurface > Groundwater | place... | reverse complement strand
AACCAGAAACATGTAAGTTGTAAGATGTAATTAAAATATTTACCTTAAAATAGCCTATTATAATGAAAATCGAATAAAATAAAAACGACTATAAAATAAAACAATATAAATTAAAAATATACCCTGAATAAATCCAATAGAAACATTATTAAAATAAAAATAGCATGAAAAAGTTTCAATTAACCTTCATTCCCATTCTTTTAATCTTTGCATGTTTAATCATTTCATGCAAAAAAGATCCTGTTGTCGACACGAATCAAGTACTTATCGATCAGATGAAATCGGTAACGGATTCTTTAATCAAAAACACTAAAGTACCTGGAATTGTTGCACTAGTTGTAGATCATACAAAAGGGATCGATTGGTTATATAGTGCTGGAGTAAGCGATATTCCAAATGCTATACCCATGAACGCTAACCACACGTTTAGAATAGGCAGTAATACCAAAACCATGACAGGTACTGTTTTACTTCAATTAGTGGATGAAGGAAAAATAAAGTTAAGTGATAAGTTGTCGAAATATTATCCCGAATACCCCAAAGCCGATAGTATTACGATAGCAATGCTTTGCAATATGACCAGTGGTATATTTAATTATACGGATGATGATGCATGGGGGGAAGAATGTATGAATCAACCGACAAAAAAATGGTCACCACAAGAACTAGTTGATGTCGGATTTTCACATGACTTTTATTTTAGTCCGGGTTCAGATTGGAAGTATTCCAACACCAATACCATTATTATTGGTATGATTATTGAAAAATTAACCGGTCATTCGTTGGAAGATGAAATTAAAAACCGTATTCTTATTCCGCTTCAATTAAACAATACCGGCCTCATAACTGACGGCTTAGGGCTTCCCGGCACACATGGACGGGGATATTATTCCGGAGAATATATTGAAAATGATGACGTAACCGAAAAGTTTGATGTTTCATGGGCATGGGCTGCCGGCTCGGCTTACTCAACACCTAGAGAACTGCAAAAATACGTTGAAAATCTAGTAAACGGGACATTTCTATCCGAAACACTTCAACACCAAAGATTAAACGACTTAGTGGAACTGGATAAAAATACGGGATATGGCTCATACCTTTTAAAAAGAGGTTCATTTTATGGACATAACGGAGCTATACCCGGTTATACCTCTTCCATGTATCATAGCATGGATAAGAATTGTACCGTTATAATTTATTTCAATTGTCTCTTGGATCTTCATCCCGATTTTCTTTTCTTTCGTTTTATGGATATTTTGTATGGCGAATCCTATTAATATCACAAGTTAGACATACATAAAAAAATCCTAACAAATCATTGTCTGAAAATAACTCATTGTTAACAAATAATATATATCAACAATATGAATAATATCGCTTGTTTCCCCGGTAAATACATTCAAGGTAGCGGAGCGATCCTAAAACTGGAAAGCATTATCAATCAGTTTGGCAGTAAGGCTGTTGTGCTCACCTCCAAATCGGCACAAAAATACCTCCCCGTCAATTTTTCCCAACTTCCACTTTCTTCTTCTCTATGCATAGAAATTTTCAAAGGAGAATGCTGTGAAGCCGCTCTGGAAAATCTCGCCCACACCATTAAAAAATCTAAAGCCGATGTGATGGTAGGAATGGGAGGCGGTAAAGTGATTGATACGGCCAAAATAGCTGCCGACAGAGCAGGCATTCCGGTAATTATCGTTCCAACCATCGCTTCAACAGATGCTCCTTGTAGTGGTTGTGCAGTTACTTATACCCCTGAAGGTATATTTGAGAAAGTACATTATCAACGATTAAACCCTTCGGTGGTTTTAGTAGATGTGGACATCATTGCACAAGCACCTTTACGATTTTTAATTGCCGGCATGGGCGATGCGCTGGCTACTTGGTTTGAAGCCAGATCTTGTTCAACAACATCGGCTGTAAATGAATGTGGAGGACTTAGCACATTGGCCGGACTAAACATAGCCCGACTCTGCTATGACACCTTACTTACCTATGGACTTCGTGCCAAACTTGAGCATGAATCCGGAGAAGTGAATTCAGCCTTAAATCATATCATTGAAGCAAACATCTTACTTAGCGGTATTGGGTTTGAAAGTGGCGGACTGGCAGCAGCTCACGCCATACACAATGGATTAACAGCAGTACCTGAAACTCACTCTTTTTATCACGGCGAAAAAGTAGCTTTTGGCCTATTAGCCGGTTTACATATGAATGCTGCTACATCGGAAGAACTGCATGAAGTGTATGGATTTTGTGTTTCGGTAGGATTACCTATATGCTTTTCCGATATAGGATTAGCAAATATCACCCATGAAAAATTAATGCAAATTGCGCAGAAATCAGTAGAAACAGGCTCTTCCATACACCATGAAGCGGGTGAGATACGTGCAGAAAGGGTGTATGATGCACTCATCAAAGCGGATGTATTTGGCCGACATTTCATATTAAAATCACAAAAACACCATGGATAATCAATTGCATTCCATCTATGAATGAAAAATATTTATACTTTTGTAACGAAATTGATACAATTATATTGATATAACCATAATGAAAAGAACATTTATAGTAAAATTTATTTTATTGATATGCATCACCTGCTTAACGGCAACCCTTAAAGCACAAAACGCTGCTTGCCCCAACTTCGATTTCAGTCAAAGGAATTTTACCAATTGGAGAACACAAATATACCTCAATCCTTTAACACACCCACATAGTACTGCTTATTCAGATATAACACTTACTGATACCAATGCACCTGGATCGCGTTTTTAAATAATGACCAATGTATTCGGGTTTGATCCAACCATTCATTATAATGAATATCCAAACATTGTATTATATGAAATTCCTAATGGCTTTTATCAAAGCGCAAAAGTTGGAAATCCTTATTGGATGTATGAAGCCGAAGCTATTATTTATTCTTTAACGGTCGATTCAAACAATGCCTTGCTGCTGTTACATCATGCTATTGTTTTGAATGATCTTAGTCATGTTCCATTATACCAACCACGTTTTGAACTACGCATTCAGGATAGCAACCGTAATTTAATAAATGGGATAAATAATAACTATGTGGCTATTGGAGGCGGGGGTGTTCCTGGATTTATTAGTTGTGGACATTATTATTATTGGAAAGATTGGTCAACGATCGGTATTGATTTATCCCCTGTTATAGGTCAAGATATTGATATTGTATGCTATACTTCCGATTGTGGTGAAGGAGGACATTTCGGCTACGGATATTTTATAGGAGAATGCCGAGGTTTAGGTATTCAAGTATTGAATTGTGCAGAAGATGACACGGCTCGACTCGAAGCTCCCAACGGTTTTGTTTCTTATATCTGGAGAGATTCTGTTAATACCATTGTCGGAAGCAACCAACTATTAAAGGTATACAACCCTCCCCACAAAGCCAGATACAGCTGTTTGGTAACCAACGCACTTGGTGATACGAGTTTGCTTGGATGTATCGTTGAAAAAAACATTGTTTCATCACACATCGTGTGTGACTCTCTCTCTAAACGCTGTTATCCCAGTCGTGTTTATTTATCCCATGACACGAAAGTTTCAAATGATAGAATTTCTTATTGTCAGTGGAATATCATAAAACTGAATAATGGACCATTGACGGAATATATCTGTGCTGATTCTGCTTTTGAATACCTCTTTCAGGATACGGGTTATTATAAAATAATCTTTTCTGTTTTTACACAAAACGGCTGTAGTGCGATGGATACGATCCTGGTGTATTCCTATCCCAATACGGGCGAATATGTCGATGCCGGCTTTACGTCAACGATAAGCCTACAAAATTGCATGGTTAACATCGATGCGCAAGACACTTCCCTATCGTCGACCCTATTCCACCGTAACGTATGGAATGTATACAACGATAGGGATAGTAGCCTACTCTTTACTTCCAATGACAGTAATTTACATTATGTATTTCAGGACACCGGATGGTTCCGGATGGAACTCATGTCTTTTACCACATTGGGTTGCTCTGACACCCTATCTCAGCGTTTTAATGTAGACTCCTTGTTCCCCAAAACCACCCTATTCGACACAGCCTGTTTTTCTTATACCTGGAATGATAGCGTCTATTATCAAAGCGGCACCTATCATCAAACGTTACGGGTGAATAGTTGTGATAGTTTTGTTACCTTACATTTATTCGTCAATCCCACTCATACGTTTTTTGACACTATATTCATTTGTAACAAAGATTTCCCTTATACCTATAAAGACAGTGTATTCTTAACAGTAGGTAATCACAACGTAAATTACACAAATCGTTTCGGATGTGATAGCATATATTACTTATTTTTAGATACAAATCCCAGTAATTATCACATTGATTCCATAAGCATTTGTAGTAATGAATTTCCGTATTCCTATGGAGATAGTGTATTGTATTCAGCCGGAAATTATCAAATATATCTCTCCACTATACATGGTTGTGATAGTTTGATTGATTTAACTTTGTTCATAATTCCTACGTATCATCATTACGATACGTTAACCCTATGTTATAATGATTTACCCTATCGTTATGGAGACAGTGTTTTATATGCTGCGGGATATTATCAAATACATTTCACTTCATCCTCAGGATATGATAGTCTTATTTCATTAACATTACGGTTAAATCCTATTTATTATAATGTTGATACTGTAACACTATGCGACAATGAACTTCCGTATCAATATGGAAACAATACGATATATACTGGCGGAAATCATCTGATACATTTTACGACTTTCTTGGGCTGTGACAGCCTGATTTCTTTGACAATAAATTTAGATTCCACCTATCATTTCACCGATACCTTAATCGCATGCGACAGTGAATTACCTTATTATTATGGGGATAGTATGTTGACCAAAGCCGGGGATTATTTAATCGAATATCAAAGTTCGCAGGGATGTGATAGTCTGATTTCTTTAAACTTTAATGTAAAAACTAAACCAGCCACCCCCTTAAAAATCTTCGGCGATTCCTTGATTATACAAGCCGGTAATTACATCTATTATATTGATAAAGTTAACGAAGCCGACTACTATCAATGGATGATTTCTAATTCAAGTTGGTCGGGCAATAGCACTACAGATACTATATACTTATACATCCCAGTAGCCGGGAACGGAAGATTAGAAGTAAAAGCCATCAACGACTGCGGGTTATCAGATATGGAAGGAATAAACATCGTATCAACAGTAACTATTAATGAATACAACGCCCTGCAATGGTCGGTAGGGCAAAATATTCCCAATCCCGCTCAAAAAACAACCCTCATTCCGTTCAGACTTCCGGAAGCAGGAAATGTTACTTTCTCACTGATGACTATCAACGGGCAAATATTATTTTTCCAGAACGTAGAAGCTTCAGCCGGAAACAATTCCTTGAGTTATGATATTAGCACTCTCAGCAACGGCATTTATTTTTATGTCATGACTTATAAGGATCAGCGTATCGTAAGAAAAATGACCGTACAGCATTAAAAAAATAGACCTGTTCTTTTCATCAAAAACAAATGTACTGTGATATTTGAGTAGATGCTCGAATAGGATAACACATTTTCTTTCCCCATTTTATTGTCAAACTACAATATATCAAAGAAATCAATACATGAATTTTTAATTCATACACGCTGTTTTAGCACAAAATCTACTAAAAAATTATTTTCTTTTTCATTATCATAAAGCTAAAATAATTACGTTACAATGATTAGATTTTGATTGTATATTAATTCATAAATTTACATACATGGCAAATAACGCTACTTCAAATAATTCATGCTTCAACATCTTACTACTGATTGTAAAATACTGGAAAACATTTCTCATCGTAGGCATTGTATCGGCTGTTGTTTCTTTTACTTTATCCACTCCTTTTTTTATCAAACCGAAGTATAAATCGTCGGTGATTATGTTTTCAACATCAAGCAATGCTGTATCGCAACTCATTCTTGCCGAAGGAAATTATAATGAATTTTTAGATGTAACCCAATTCGGCGATGATGCGCATATCGAACAAATGATACAGATATTGAATTCAAGGGAGATCAAAGATCATATCATTGAAAAGTTTAATCTTATCGAGCATTATGACATTGACACCACAAAAGAATATTGGAAAACCAAACTATATAAATACGTAAAAAACAACATCCAATTCAGTCGAACGGATAATTTAGCCGTTGAAATAACGGTCGAAGATACCGATCCCGTGCTTGCCTCCGACATGGCCAATGAAATTGCCGATTATTACGACATACTCAAACGTGAAATAGTTCAACAACGATCCAAAGAAGCCTTTGCTATTTTACAAGAAGAAATGAAACTCACCGATCAATTGATTATGGAGTTAAACGATTCTTTATCGCGCATTATGAGTAAAGGAGTCTACGATTACGAAACCCAATCGGAACGTCTGATGCAACAATATGCCATTGAATTAGCCAAAGGGAATACGACTGCCGTAAAACGTATTAAAGAGGAATTATTAATTTTAGAACAATATGGGCCATTGTATGTATCCGTACGCGATCGTTTGTTTTATTTAAAAGAAGCTCAAAAATTATTTCAAGAAAAATACCAAAACACACGTGTCGACGCTTCCTATACCCTTCCCCAGAAATTTGTAGTTGAGAAAGCAGTACCTGCCGACAAAAAATCCTATCCTAAAAAATTACTTATAACCATTGTTTCAAGCTTTTGCGTGTGTTTGTTTACCTTATTCCTATTGATATTCAAAGAAAACCTCAAAAGAGGATTGCACAGCATGAAACAAGAATTGAAACAAAAAGCATAAAATATTAGGAAACAGATGTTAAATGCATGGAAGAGTAAAACACGCGCTTTTTGTACAAAAGAAAAAAGCCAGCTTATCATTCTCGGGCTGAGTTTTCTTTTCCTAATAGTTTGTGCAGTATTTATCAAGTACCAAAAACTATGGTTTCCTTATAGTGTATTTGGCTTATTTGCACTGTATCTCCTTTTATTTAAAATGGATACTTTGCTCTATCTTACCGCATTTTTAACTCCTTTCTCCATTAATATCAACGAATTTATGCCCGACATCAGCTACGGCTTATCATTTCCCAGCGAAGCCTTAATGCTTGCGCTTATGTTGATGTTTTTGGCTAAAATTTTATATGAAAATCATTACAACATACACATAAGCAAACATCCCATCTCCTTAGCCATTATTTTTTACCTGCTTTGGTTGGGGATCACTTCCATCACTTCAACCATCCCTTGGGTTTCCGTTAAATTTCTTATCAGTAAACTCTGGTTTATCATCCCTTTTTATTTCTTTTTATGTCAATTGGTGGAAAAAGATATCAAAAAGAGCATTACCTTTTTCTTGAGTTATGCCTTAGGTTTAGCCCTGATTGTATGCATTACAACGGTAAAACACCTACAAATGGGCGATGTGGAAAAGGTAAGTCATTGGGTAATGAGTCCTTATTACAACGACCATACGGCTTACGGTGCGGTGTTGGCTTTCTTTGTTTGCATTGTAGGAGGTTTGTTTTTCATACCTCACCTCACTAAAAAACAAAAAACGGCATCCGCTATTCTATTCCCCATATTATTGGTAGGCTTATACCTATCCTTTAGCAGAGCGGCATGGTTAAGTGTAATCATTTCGATGGGGGTTTGGGTGCTCTTATTGTTAAAAATCAAAATGAAAAGCGTTCTCATTTTTATCGGCACAGTCGTAGTATTATTTTTCACCTTTCAATCGACAATCTTGCATCAGTTAAATAAAAACGAACAAGAATCATCCAATAATTTTCTCGAACATTTTCAATCCATCACCAACATTTCGTCCGATGCTTCGAATGTAGAACGCATCAATCGATGGACTTCGGCATGGCGTATGTTTAAAGAAAAACCCGTTTTTGGGTATGGGCCAGGCACTTACCAATTTAAGTATGCTCCTTTTCAACGTTCAAAATTCAGAACCATAATCACAACCAATTCGGGCGACGGCGGCAATGCACACAGCGAATATTTAGGTCCGCTTGCTGAAACAGGACTCGTCGGCATGTTAAGTGTAATGCTTATAGTCTTTCTCTGCATTTATAAAGGCATACATATTTATTATCAAGAAAAACAAAAATCCATTCGAATATTGAGTTTGATGTGTACATTAGCCTTAATAAGCTATTATACACACGGAATTATGAATAATTTTTTAGATACCGACAAACTGGCCGTACCCGTTTTCGGCGCAATGGCTGTCATTACCGCTTTAGATATTTATCGCAAACATAATCATAACATAAATACTGTAGACAATGAAAATAAGTAGCTTTTACTTTTCTATAATCTTGCTGTGTATCGTTTTATGTACTTCATGTGAAAAACATGGGTTTACCGTAAATGGTGAATTTCAAAACGCAAACTACCTTATGGCTGTTTTAGAAGAAGTAAACCCTTATGAAATCATTCCTTTGGATACGGTTTTATTAATAAACGGTAAACTAAAACACAAAGTCAATGCCATCGAAAAAAGCTTTTATCGCCTCCGATTTGCCGACACGGTTACGATTACCTTTATTGCGGGCAATAAAGACAATATATTTCTCGAAGGCGATTTAAGCGATATCAAAAACACCCAAAAAGTCAAAGGAAACGAAGAATCGGTGTTGTTTTTAGAGGTAAACAAAAAAATTCATGAAATGTATATGATAACCGACTCATTGTCTAAAATCTTTGTTCAATACAAAGACAGCGAACAATTTGACAGCATTCGTATAGAATTGGATTCCTGTTATTATAGAAATTTCAGGTATTATAAATCCTATCTTCAGGATTTCATCCTTCAACATCCTAACAAATTGGCAAGCATTTCAGCATTTCATCAAAAGATAGGTCATCGTGCATTTTTTAATCGATACGAAGATCGTGAATTGGCCGAAAAGTTAGCCCAAGAGTTATCCATTGCCTACCCCGAAAATAAACATTTTATTGCATTCAAAGAACGACTGGAATATGAATAAAAAAGAGCGTTATGCTTATATCATCGATTATTTTTCCACACATAATCCTAATGCAAAAAGCGAATTGCAGTATAAAAGTGCCTATGAACTGTTGGTTGCTGTCATACTTTCGGCACAATGTACGGACAAAAGAGTGAATATGACCACTCCGTTGTTTTTCAAACAGTACCCTACTCCTGACCTCTTGGCCAAAGCGGCTATAAACGACATTTATGAAATCATCAAAAGCATTTCATATCCCAACAACAAGGCCAAGCATTTATCTGGTATGGCACATACGTTGATGCAGGATTTCAACGGCATTGTCCCCGACAATATGGAAGATTTACAAAAACTACCCGGTGTTGGAAGAAAAACCGCCAATGTGGTTATTTCTGTATTTTTCAACAAAGCAGCCATGCCTGTTGATACTCATGTATTTCGTGTAGCAGCCCGCATAGGTCTAAGTAATCAAGCTAAAACACCTTTAGAAACGGAAAAACAACTGGTGCAAAATATCCCAGAACATTTACTTTCCAAAGCGCATCATTGGCTAATCCTTCACGGACGCTATACATGTGTGGCTCGTAAGCCCAAATGCGAAACTTGTGGTATTACGGAAGCATGCAAATACTATCAAAATCTTAGCAAAAAAAAAGTTATTTCGTAAAAAATGCGTTACTTTATCCATTTAGCATATAAGGGTTCCCGCTACTACGGATGGCAAATTCAAGCCGGACAAACAAGCATCCAGGCTGTGATATGCGATGCAATGAGCAAAATCATGAACGAAAACATCCCCATTACCGGTGCCGGTCGAACTGACAGCGGAGTGCATGCTCGCTCTTTTTATGCTCATTTCGATACAAAACAAAATCTTGACGCTGATAAAATAACGAATCTCATTCATCATCTAAACAGCTTTCTGCCTGAAGATATTGTCATTTTCGACATTATTCCGGTTGCCGATAAAGCGCATGCCCGCTTCGACGCCATTGAACGAACCTATCGCTATTACATCCGTACAAAAAAAAATCCTTTTACCTGCGATACATCCTACCGGATTTATTTTGAACCCGATATAGAAGAAATGAATCGAGCATGCGAAGAACTAAAAAAACACCGCGATTTCACCAGTTTTTCAAAACTGCACTCCAATACAAAAAACAATGATTGCATCATAAGCCATGCTTTGTGGAAAAAAGAAAACGACTTAATCGTTTTCGAAATAACTGCCAACCGCTTCTTACGCAATATGGTTAGAGCCATTACTGGCACAATGTTAGAGATAGGAAAACACAAAATTAGTCTGGATGATTTTCGTCAGATTATCTTGCTTAAAGACCGTTGCAAAGCAGGAATATCTGTCCCGGCACATGCACTCTTCCTCGAAAAAATTACTTATTCTTTTCTTTAAAAAAGATGTACGTAATTTCAACTTCTATTACTCGTATCTTTCTTTTATTTTTATAAGAATTATTTTTATAGTTAGAAAAATAATTGTTCTAATTAGAATGGCACAAAAGCCATTTGCTTGATGGTAAATCATTAGAAAAATAAGAAAGTAAGCCTTGGGTAGTGGGTAATATGTAAAATTTTTGTGTACTTTTGCGCAAGCTAAATCAAAAAAAATATTTACCTTCTAAATAGTTGAATTCATGCCTTATACGGAGTCTAAATACAAACGTTATACAGTAACATCAGCCCTACCCTACGCCAATGGTCCTTTGCATATCGGTCATTTAGCCGGCGTTTACATACCGGCTGATATCTACGTGCGTTATTTACGTTCTATAGGTGAAGATGTGTTGTTTATCGGAGGTTCTGATGAGCACGGGGTGCCGGTTACCATCAAAGCACGCAAAGAAAACATCAGTCCACAAGCCGTAGTAGATCGTTACCATACACTTATCAAACAATCTTTTGAAACATTCGGTATCAGTTTCGATATTTACTCTCGTACTTCAAATCCCATGCACCATCAAACAGCATCGGATTTCTTTAAAACACTTTACGAAAAAGGTAAATTTATAGAAAAAACCACCCAACAATATTATGATGAAGAAGCTCAACAGTTTTTAGCCGACCGTTATATCACCGGTACTTGCCCGCATTGCGGCAACGAAGGAGCATACGGCGACCAATGCGAAGCCTGCGGAACTAGCTTAAATGCCACCGATTTAATAAATCCAACTTCTACATTAAGTGGCAACAAACCGGTGATGAAAGAAACCAAACATTGGTTTCTGCCGCTGGAAGATTACGAGGATTTCTTTAAGGAATGGATACTTAAAAACCATAAAGATGATTGGAAAACCAATGTATACGGACAATGTAAATCATGGATAGACCAAGGATTACGCGCTCGCGCCGTTACACGCGATTTGGACTGGGGAGTGAAAATTCCTCTACCCAATACCGAAGGAAAAGTGCTTTATGTATGGTTTGATGCTCCCATTGGATATATTTCAGCAAGCAAAGAATGGGCGGAACGCGAACACAAAGACTGGCAACCCTATTGGAAATCGGACGACAGTAAACTGGTGCATTTCATAGGTAAAGACAACATCGTTTTTCATTGCATAATCTTTCCCGCCATGTTAAAAGCCGAAGGTTCTTATATATTGCCTGAAAATGTCCCCGCCAATGAATTCATGAATTTAGAAAACGATAAAATCTCCACCTCTCGCAATTGGGCAGTGTGGTTGCATCAATATTTGGAAGATTTCAAAGACAAACAAGATGTTTTACGCTATGTTTTAACCTCTAACGCTCCCGAAACAAAAGATAATGATTTTATTTGGAAAGACTTTCAAGCGAAAAACAACAATGAATTGCTAGCCATTTACGGTAATTTTGTCAATAGGACCATTGTCTTGACCCATAAATATTTTAATGGGAAAGTACCGCCGGTTACCGAACTACAAGCTGAAGACAAAGCCCTTGTCGATGCATTGGCCGACTATCCGGCACGAATTGGAAAAAACATCGAAAAATACCGCTTCCGCGAAGCTTTGTCGGAATTGATGAATGTGGCACGTTTGGGCAATAAATACCTCACCGACACCGAACCTTGGAAAATCTACAAAGAAAATCCACAACGTGTTCAAACAGTGTTGAATTTATCCTTACAGATATGTGCTAACTTAAGCGTGTTATCTGAACCTTTCCTCCCGTTCACAACCGGAAAATTAAGAAGCATATTGAATATATCGCCCCTACCATGGAGTGCCTCGGGAAATATACAACTATTGCCTGCACAACACAGCATCAATAATCCCATCCTTTTATTCGATAAAATAGAAGATGCTGAAATTGAAAAGCAAATAGAAAAATTGCATCATACTAAAAATGAAAACAAAATGGAATCAACACCCCTTATACCCCAAAAAGACATAATCAATTTTGATGATTTTCAAAAAATTGACATTCGTACATGTACGGTTTTAGAAGCCGAAAGAGTGCCTAAAACAAAAAAACTGCTTAAACTTAAAGTAGATACAGGTATTGACCAACGCAGCATTGTCAGTGGCATAGCCGAATATTATCAACCGGAAGATTTAATCGGCAAACAAGTAATCATGTTAGTCAATCTGGCTGGAAAAGAAATCAAAGGCATTCATTCACAAGGAATGATACTCATGGCCGAAAATGCACAAGGGGAACTTTGCCTGGTATCTCCCACAAAATCTATCCATAACGGAAGTACCGTAAAATAACTAACAAATAATTCATAATTCATAATTCACACCTAACTCACATGGAAACACCAACAAAGAGCACTAAAAACGTTCAATATCTCTTAGAAATATTATCACTAATTCTTATCTTTTTTATCATTGACCTGCTATTAGGAGAAGGCATCAAACATACTTTAATTCTAAGCATTGCCCTTATCATTATATGTATTCCTATCTATTTAATTTTAAGCTATTTTAGAGATAAACAAAAAGGCATTTTACCGTTTTCACTCTCATATAGTGTTAAATTCTTTGTTATAAATTATGTTATTGCTTTTGCGGTATGCTATATTTTCTATCTGGTATTGGATGTACACATTTTTTCTAATAATCTCTTTTCCGATGCTATGGCAATAGCAATTATCGGAAAAAGTGTCAGCGGATTACAGGGGATTACATTCAAACGTCGTAATACATAATTTAGGATTAATATGCCTTTATGTTTTATTGAAGAAATTGGCGCGGTCGGAAGCTTTGGAGTATGGAAAATTGAAGAAGATGAAAGTACTTTATGTTCCTTGCGCTCATTACCACCGGATGAAAAAGAACATATGGTTGCATTGAAAAATCCAAAAAAACGCCTTCATCGTTTAGCCTATAGGGTATTATTACAGTCTATGCTTAAGGTTGAATTCAGTATTTTATACGATCAGAACGGTAAGCCCTTTCTGAAAAATCAATCCTACAATTTATCTGTCTCTCATTCCAAAGATTATGTCGCTGTTTTTATTTCCCCCACACACCCTGTTGGCATTGACGTTGAACAAATCAATGAACGCATGCCTGCACTTGCTTCCCGTTTCTTAAGCCTCAATGAACTAAAAACCATTGACCTACAAAACATAGAACTTTTACACTTGTATTGGGGAGGTAAAGAATGTTTATATAAAATGTATTCCGAACGGAAGCCGCTTTTTGAGCAACATTTATCCATAGAATATGTAGACATTAAAACATCTAATTATACGAAGGCACATATACACATGGATGATTATAAGGCTACACACCAACTGTATTTTCGTAAAATTGGTGATTATATGTTAGTTTATTGTTACTAATTACACGCCCCTAAAAAAGGAGGTTGTCAAAAAAGACAACCTCCTGCATTAATAATTTAATTGAACAACAAAACTTACTATTTTATGGACGCTTCTTATTAGCTCATTATTAAGAAGCTTTCTCTCTTCTTTTTTAAATCAATATAAAACACCAAACTTAACATATTATTTATAGGGTCCCATAAAGCAGTAGATATTTTGGGGGTATCTACTGCTTTGTGAAAAGTATTTCTTAGAAAGTTAGAATAAGAAATAAAAATTTTTATGAGTTTATAGCGTTTTACACACAAAGATAAAATTTGTTGTTTAACATCGAGTAATAACTCTTTCATTAATAAAAAATTATTTCCGTTCAACTTCAAAACCACGAAATAAATAATTGTTTTTTTTAATGAATTGAACTGCACCCAAGAAGTTGAATATAACAAACTACCTCTTTTAAATTCTTTTCCATTAACGAAAAGAGATTTATGGAACAACAACTTTTTATTTAAATTTGAGTGGGATATAAAACATATAGGACCCTTGATGTAGTTATAACAATCATCATAGTTTTTTAAATTATCGTACAAGAAAAGAATATTATTTATATATCTCTTATGAGATATGTAATATAAGATAAAACTTTTCTCATGTAAATAGGCATGTAAAGAATTTTTCTTTGTTAACTTCTTAAAATTAATAAGTCTTTTTCGCATAGTTTTAATTCGAAAAATATATTCGAGTATTTATATCAATTTTTAATGATTTCGATACAAAACTATATAAATTATTAGAGACTTTTTTAAGTTTTACAATTTTTAACAATGTTTATTTTTATTTTATTATATTATATAATTCCTATTTTGATATCTTTTAATCATAAGAGATATCAATTCCCTTAAATAACATTAATCCAAAACAAATAGAAAGGAGTATACTTCATGGAAATGATTTAGAAAATATTTAGAAAATATCAATAATTAACATATCATTATGAAATATGGGTTAAATACCATAAAAACATAACACATTTTAAGAAAAAAAACGAAGAAAATAGAATGATATTTTTATATTTTACGAATTTATATTCATTTTCGTCTAATGAATATAATGACAATTTTTATAATCCGTAATAATATAACGATATTAAATAAAAAAATCAGACGTCAATATTTGCATATTTAGCATTCTTTTCAATAAATTCACGGCGTGGAGGTACTTCATCACCCATGAGCATAGAAAAGACATAATCGGCTTCTATTGCATTCTCAATAGTCACTTGACGCAGTGTTCTGAATTCCGGATCCATAGTCGTATGCCATAATTGATCATCGTTCATTTCACCCAAACCTTTGTATCGTTGAACGGAAATTCCTTTTTCTTTGCCTTGTTCTTGATATGATTTTAAAATAGCGATGCGTTCTTCTTCCGTCCAACAATATTGCTCTTCTTTTCCTTTTTTAATTAAATACAAAGGAGGGGTAGCAATATACACATAACCTTGTTCTATCAATTCTTTCATATAACGGAAGAAGAAAGTCAATAGAAGAGTAGCAATGTGACTACCATCCACATCGGCATCGGTCATAATTACAATTTTATGATACCTTAATTTAGAAAGATTTAAAGCTTTCGCATCTTCTTCTGTACCAATAGTAACACCTAATGCAGTATAGATATTCTTTATTTCTTCGTTATCGAAAATGCGATGTTGCATGGCTTTTTCAACATTCAGGATTTTACCTCTCAGAGGCAAAATGGCTTGTGTTTTATTGTCGCGACCTTGTTTAGCTGTACCACCTGCGGAATCACCTTCAACAATAAAGAGTTCACAATTAACGGGATCTTTGTCGGAACAATCAGAAAGTTTTCCGGGTAAGCCCGAACCCGATAGCACGCTTTTGCGTTGTACGAGATCACGTGCTTTACGTGCTGCATGACGTGCTGTAGCTGCTAAGACTACTTTATCGACTATATTACGTGCTTCTTTGGGATGTTCTTCTAAATAATAGGTGAGCATCTCACTAACGAGCTGACTAACTACCCCTTCAACTTCACTATTTCCCAATTTCGTCTTGGTTTGACCTTCAAATTGTGGCTCTTGTACTTTCACAGAAATGATAGCCGTTAAACCTTCACGGAAATCATCACCTGTAATCTCAATTTTTTGTTTTTCAAGTTTTTCCAATAATTTTTGATCGTCGGCATATTTTTTTAAAGTACGCGTTAATCCCCGACGGAAACCGGTTAAGTGAGTACCGCCTTCATGCGTATTTATATTATTCACATATGAATGTAAATTTTCCGCATAGGCTGTATTGTATTGCATGGCTATTTCGATGGGCACTCCCGATTTTTCTCCTTCCATATAGATAGGTTCTTCCATGAGTTTTTCACGGTTACCATCTAAATAATTTATAAAATCAACTAATCCTTTTTCGGAATAAAACGTTTGAGTAGTAGGGTGTCCACATTCATCACAGCTTCTTTTATCTGTAATTGTCAAGGTAATCCCTTTATTCAAGAAGGCAAGTTCTCTTAAACGGGTAGCTAGAGTTTCATATTTATACTCTGTAAGTGTAAAAATAGAATCGTCGGGAAGAAACCAGGTAAAAGTACCGGTTTTATTTGATTCGCCCACTATCTTTACGGGATATAAAGGTTTGCCATATTCATATTCTTGCATAAAATGCTTTCCTTCGCGAAATACTTCTACTTTTAATTTTTTAGAAAGGGCATTTACGCATGACACTCCCACTCCATGCAAACCTCCGGAGACTTTATACGAACCTTTATCAAATTTTCCTCCGGCATGTAATACAGTAAGTACAACCTCCAAAGCCGAACGATTTTCTTTTTCGTGCATACCCGTAGGTATTCCACGACCATTGTCTAATACCGAAATAGAATTATTTTCATGTATGGTAACTTCGATAGTATCGCAAAAACCGGCTAATGCTTCATCAATGGAATTATCGACAACTTCATATACCAAATGATGCAATCCACGTTCACCGGTATCACCAATATACATTGCCGGTCGTTTACGAACGGCTTCCAATCCTTCTAATACTTGTATGTTGTGGGCTGTATAATTATTCGCTGCCGCTCCTTTTTCTATATCATTCATAATCAGTCTTATTGCTGTTTTTTTATAACTTATGCAAATGTACAAAATATAACAATACGAATGGTCTTTTCTTTTGTTTTTTTCGCCACGATTTCACAAAAAACAGGTCTCTGAATTAGGTAAAATTGATTACTTTTGCAAACAAAAAATAAAAAATTCAAGATGGCAAAAATCGAAATTGAAGGCATGCATTTTTATGCACATCATGGGTGTTTCAAAGAAGAACGTGTAATTGGTACTTATTTCACTGTTGATTGCAGCATGGATTGTCACATTACTACAGCAGCAAAAGAAGATGATTTAAACAAAACGATTAATTATCAAACAGTTTATCAAATAATCGCTCAAGAATTAAAAAAAACATCTTTATTACTTGAGAACATTGCCTATCGTATCATAATCGCTATACATAATCAATTTCCACTTATTGATAACATTGAAATAAAAATCCGTAAATTAAGTCCTCCTCTCGGAGGGAAAATCGAAGCGGTAAGTGTTACCTTAAATAGCGACGACGTGAAAGAATAAATACATCGTTTACATGCAAAAAAAAGAAACCGCTTCTAACTCGAAACGGTTTTTTTGTTTTTCTTCGTAAATCCTTATTCAGCATCAATTTTTGTGGTGCTGACTGGAATTGAACCAGTGACCTGCGGATTTTCAGTCCGACGCTCTACCGACTGAGCTACAGCACCCTTTTTCAGAGTTGCAAAAGTATAAAAAAAAACGATCGAAATATGGTTTTTTTAGAAAAATCGCAAAAAAAATCCTATGCCAACTCAATGGTCTGGTTTTATAGATATTAAATCATTTAAACATACCGAAGCACACCAACATCCAAAAATCGCAGGCATATAAGAAATGGTTCCTACTATGTTTTTGGGCGTAAATGAATCTTCTTTCTCAGGATGTATATACGCAAGCTTATTATTTTCGCTTGAAAAAACAGCTTTTACTCCTGTATATATTCCATGTATACGTAGCCTTTTACGTAGAGCGGCTGCTAAAGCACATTGATGTGTTTTTGATATATCATTCACTTGAATCTTACTTGGATCGAATTTACCTCCGGAACCCATGGAGCTCACAATAGGGATATTTCGTTTTAATGACTCAATGATTAAGAACGTTTTTGGCGATAAGCTATCAATAGCATCAATTACATAATCATAATTGTATTGATGTAGAATTTCCGTAATACGTTCATTTTTGATAAATTCGCTGACAACATCTATTTCGACGTCGGGATTTATATCTTGACAACGCTTTTTCATGAGGTCTGTTTTATAGTTTCCCTCTGTAGAATGCAAGGCTAAAAGTTGGCGATTTCGATTACTGGCTTCGATCTTATCCCCATCAACAAGGCTTAAGCGATTGACCCCGGCACGACACAACATTTCTGCTGCAAAAGCACCTACTCCCCCTAATCCGACTACTAAGACATGTGCTTTACGCAATAGCTGTATGTTGTCATCTCCAAGCAGCAACAAAGTCCGCGATTGCCATTTCTTAATCATATTAACCTAAAAAATAACATTATAACTCAAGCTCCACAATATGGGCAATTGATATATTTTCTCATTAGTAACTCTATGTACGTAAAAAATATTGTAATAATTATAGGCATTGGTAAGTCCGAATATTAATTCCATTTTCACCCTTTCAGAAACATAAAAACGACGTTTCATACTAATATCTAATCGATGGTAATCCGGAAGTTCTCCTCCATTAATATCATCGAGAATGATGCCCATATTTTCATTATTGTTATAATAATTGCCATCGATATCGGTCAAGGTCTCCAAACGAGGGTAAAATCCTTTTGTTTTTGTAAACGGAAATCCGGTTCCAAAATTCCAACGCATATCCAATTGCCAAACATCTTTTTTACCGAAGGTATAAGAAGTTGTTATATTGATATTATGCCTCCTATCAAAATGTGTACGATAAATGATGATTCCATCATCGCGGATAACCCAATTTAAGGAGTAAACAGCATACACATTGAGTTTCTTATAATCAAATTTCACACTAATATCTCCGCCATATGCCTTACCTGTTTCCAAAATAAACTCATCATCTGTTTCGAATATTTGATAGCGGTTCACATTCGTTAAGTGTGAAAAGTTTTTGAAATAAGTTTCAATATTAAAACTAAAATATTTATATATATCAAATTCAGTTCCAATAACTAAATGTTGACTTTTTTGTAAACTATTTTTTACTTTTCTTTCATTAATTTGACTCGAAAATACTTCTGGAACGGTCAGCATTCCGTAGAACAAATTAACAACATCTCGATCTGAAGTAGCACCCATAAGGTTTTGGGTATATAATCCACCGGCAAATTTCAGACGAAAATGATCACTTAAATTATATTTAAAGGCTAAACGTGGTTCCGGTGAAAAGTAACTTTGTGATGCGTAATAATGCATACGTAGACTGGGTTCGACGATAAAACGTTTAATAATCCATTTATATTTGAAATACAAGCCTAATTCACTGTTAAAACTTTTTTGCCCACAATCGGTACCATAAAAGTTAGTAAATTCATAATCAACCCAAGTACCTATAAATTCAATGCCGTATTTAAATGAATTTTGTCCTAACAAATAGGTGAAATTCATATTAAAGTTGTAGCCATTTACGTGGCTACTACGATCAGGAGACACAGATTCATTTAAGCCGATTTTATAGTCTGAATAAGCAATAACCCCTTCCATTATCATGTTTGCAACGGATGGAAGAACCATAAAATTAGCTCCGGCACCCCAAGAATTCCAATTATAACGGGCAATATCGGGGTAATTCACTCCATCATTAAAACTAAAACCAAACAAATTAATTCGGCTGCCGTTGTTTGTTTGAATGGATATTTTACCATATCCATCTAAATAATTATATGGAAGGCCCTGTTCATTGGCATATCTGTATAATATTTTAGAACTTTGTTCTAAATAAGAAGCTTTCACGGATAACAAATAGGAAGCGTAATGTTCTTTTCTGTTTTTAGTTTTGTTTTTAAAAGGCCCTTCAAGCAGCATTTTAGAACCAAAAGTGCCTATATCAATTTTACCGGTAAAACGATTTCTATTACCATCTCTGGTTCTAATATCCATCACCGACGATATTCTCCCCCCGTATTCCGATCCAAAACCGGCACTATACACATCGGCACTTTTGAGAATATCGGTATCGAAAACCGAAAATAAACCAATGGAATGAAAAGGATTGTAAACAATCAAACCATCGAGTAAGACTTTGTTTTGTATAGGTGTACCTCCGCGTATATACAGTTGTCCCCCCTGATCTCCGGTAAAAATCACACCGGGTAATACTTGCAAATATTGCGCTAAATCAGGTATACCTCCTATACTGGGAAGCTGTGATATCTGCTTAGGACTTACTCGCTGAACGGAAACATAAGTCTCGGTTTTAAGAATTTGTCTCTGAGCAGTAATTTCAACTCCTTCTATTTCTACACTCGTCCTCTCTAAATAAAATTTTTCATTAGCAACTTCCCCTTTCTTTAGTGATACTTCTACTACTAAGGAATCATAGCCCATATAGGATATCTTTAAACGATGGGAACCTTCCTTTAATTTCGTCAATACAAAATAACCATTATCATCGGTAACAACGCCTATCCCTTCAGAAATCACATAAATCGAACTATAGGGTATAGGTTCGCCGTTTGATTTATCATAGACAAAACCCCTTATGATACTATTTTGCGATAGTAAGCTAAGTTGTAGTATAAGAAACGAAAACGTTACTAAAAGTGAAAGTTTTTTTAATATCACGTATTACTTATTTTAAGTTGCAAATGTATTAAAATTTTTTAATAGATATATTTCTAAATAAAAAAAATAAGATATTATTCAAATATGCCATTATCATGGCAAGCAAATTGGATAATCACTATATGGTATCACACTCATAAATATAAGATTTTTAAATATAAGGAGACAAGGATACTGTTCATTATAAAAGTTTTTTCTTTTACGTATTTTCAATAATTGCTTCTTTGATAATGGTGGAGGCTTGCATTATTTCCTGATCACTAATAATTAATGGTGGAGCAATCCGCAAAGCAGTATCACAAAACAAAAACCAATCAACAATAACACCTTTTTCTAGACAGGAACGAATAACCTTAAAGTTCAACTCTCTATCATTAAACTCAAGGGCTATTAATAAACCTTTCCGACGGATTTCTTTGATTTGTTTAAGATCATTTAAATATTGAACAAACAAATCAGATTTTCGTTGGACCTTTTCATAAAGCTTTTGTTTTTCAATAACTTGTAAAGAAGCAAGAGCAGCTGCACATGAAACGGGATGTCCGCCGAAAGTAGTGATATGACCCAATACAGGATTAGACATCAATGTTTTCATAATTTCTTTCGAAGCAACAAAAGCACCTATCGGCATTCCACCACCCATAGCTTTAGCTAGGGTTAACATATCGGGAACTATACCTATGTTTTGAAAAGCAAACAAAGAAGCCGTCCGACCAAATCCGGTCTGAATTTCATCAAAAACCAGTAAAGTTCCTGTTTGAGTACAACGCTGACGCAAGGCTTTCCAATATGTATTCGACGCACATCGAATGCCCGCCTCTCCTTGTACCGGTTCAATAATAACAGCAGCTGTTTGATGACTTATTCGTTCCAAATCGTCCATCTTACCAAAAGCAATACGATTTGTTGACGGCAACAAGGGACGAAATGATTGCGTAAAATCGTCATTTCCCATTAAACTTAAAGCACCGTTAGTTGAACCATGATACGCATTTTCACAGGAGATAAGCTCATAACGTCCCGTAAATCGCTTGGCCAATTTCATAGCACCCTCTATAGCTTCCGATCCGGAATTAACAAAATAAACCGTATTCAAGGTAGGCGGCAATAATGAAACTAAGGCTTCTGCCATTTGAGTTTGCGGGCTTAATATATATTCTCCGTATACATTGGTATGCATATATTTTTGCACTTGATCTTGTACGGCTTTAACAACTTCATGATGACAATGTCCTATATTACTTACAGATACACCAGATATCAAATCCATATAAGCCTTATTGGCAATATCATACACATAAACTCCTTTCGCATCTACAATTTCTAATGCAATAGGTTCAGGGGAAGTTTGAGCTACATAATTAAAAAATAGTTCTCGTTGATTCATGATAATTTTAAAATTGATTAACGCCTTAGTATTTAATTTTATTTCAAATAATCACATAAAAAAGTTGCCTCTTTAATAAAAAGGCAACTTGCATATTTTAATACAGATTAAAGACTCTTCCGTGAAAGTCAACAACAATTTCTGCTTTTATTATTTACCTTCCGCTTCATTTGTTATATCGTCTTCTTTGAGTTCTGCTTTTTTAGTTCTGGTTTTCTTTGGTTTAGATTCTTTTTCTTCTTTTTTTTCAGCTTCTATAGTACTTGCATCAACTGACATTTCCGTTACTTCAACTACATCTTCATTGAATTTATCTTCCACTTCTTTTTTCGCTTTTTTGGTTTTTTTTGCTTTTTCTTTATTTTCTTCAGTTTCCAAATCAGCTTTTAAGTTAATCAAAGCATCTAAATCGCCCAAGGTGGAACGTTCTAAAGTACTGGATATATGTTTTGTTATTTTTGAAGCTTCTTTTGCTTTCTTTGCTTCATCTTCGTTAGCGCGTTCTCTTTCTGCTTCTAATTTATCTTGCCAAATACGTGAATGTGATAATACGATTTTTTTATTTTCTTTGGAAAATTCAATTACTTTAAACTCTTCCGTATCACCCATTTTAATAGTAGTATTGTCTTCACGGATTAAGCCTTTATTAAAAGCAAAACCTTCAACTCCACCTTGTAAATTAACAATCAATCCTTTATCATTATGACCTACAACGGTTCCTTCATGTATAGTACCAAATGTATATAAGGTTTCATAAACATCCCAAGGATTCTCTTCCAATTGTTTATGGCCTAAGCTTAATCTGCGACTTTCAATATCCATTTCTAAAATGACAACTTCAATACTATCGCCAATTTTAGTAAATTCAGCCGGATGTTTTATTTTCTTCGACCAGGATAAATCGGAAATATGAATCAAACCATCAATACCTTCTTCCAATTCAACAAAAATTCCGAAAGTAGTAAAATTACGAACGATAGCCATATGTTTGGACCCTATCTTATATTTATCAATAATATTGCTCCAAGGATCAGGTGCCAATTGTTTAATTCCTAAAGACATTTTACGTTCCTCTCTGTCCAGTGTTAACACAACTGCTTCGACAGTATCACCTACATTTAAGAAATCATGAGCGGTACGTAAATGTTGCGACCATGACATTTCAGACACATGAAGCAAGCCTTCTACTCCCGGATGTATTTCAACAAATGCACCATAGTCGGCAACGACAACAACTTTACCGCTGACTTTATCCCCTACTGCCAAATCAGGATTCAAGGAATCCCATGGGTGAGGTGTAAGTTGTTTCAATCCTAAGGCAATACGTTTCTTTTCTTCGTCGAAGTCGAGAATAACTACGTTGATTTTTTGGTCCAATTGTATTACTTCCTCCGGATGATTTATTCTACCCCATGCTAAATCGGTAATATGTATCAAACCATCTACTCCATTCAAATCAATAAAAGCACCGTAATTTGTAATGTTTTTCACAACACCTTCTAATATTTGCCCTTTTTCTAATCCGGAAATGATTTCGGCACGTTGTGCTTCCAATTCTAATTCAATAAGTGCTTTGTGTGAGACCACAACGTTTTTGAACTCTTGATTGATTTTAACGATTTTAAAATCCATAGTTTTATCCACAAAGACATCGTAATCGCGTATAGGTTTTACATCAATTTGCGAACCTGGCAAAAATGCTTCAATACCAAATATATCAACAATCAAACCACCTTTTGTTTTTGATTTAATATATCCGTTGATAATTTCGCCTTTTACGTATGCATCATTCACTCGATTCCATGCTTTGAGCAAACGTGCTTTTTTATGGGACAACACCAATTGACCGGTAGCATCTTCTTGTTTTTCAACATACACTTCGATGACTTCGCCAATTTTTAAATTGGGATTATAACGCAATTCATTGGCTGGAATAATACCATCGGATTTATAGCCAATATTTACGACTATTTCCCTTGGTGTCTTTGCAACTACAGTTCCATCCACTACTTCTTGTTCAATAATAGACTTAAACGTTTGGCTATAAATATCATCTAAATGTTTAAGCTCTGTTTCAGAGTAAATTTGTACATCTTTTCCTATCTCATCCCAATTAAATGATTCATCGGGTTTGGAAAGGCTTCTTTCTTTAACCGGCATGCGTTGTTCTGCGTGCACAGATTTTTCTAATTTCTCCGTCTCTTCAACTTTAATATCTTCTGATGGAACAATTACTTCTGATTCAACGAATTCTTTGTTTTCAGATGTGGAATTTACTACTTCTTGGGGTTCTTGTAATTTTTCTTCGGTGTTTTCTGTGTTTTCAGCAATATTTAATTCTTCTGACATTTTTTCTGTTTTGTGTGCAAAAAAGATACACACTTTTTAATTGTTATACATAAGGTTAACTACTATCTCCATTCCAAAGAGCCTTTTTTGAAATGGAGTGCAAATGTATAAAAATTATGTGTGCTTTTTACTGATTTTTTAATTTTTTTTTCATCATTGTCCGATAAAATCAAGCTGAATCTGTTTTGCAGAACAAAGCAAGTTTGCTTTGCACACTAAGGTATGTCAGTTAGCTTGATGCACATTTTATTGGAATGTTATGCGTATAATATTACTCGACACACACTTGTGTTGTAATCGAATTTGCTTTGTTTTTCTAAGCACCTTAATTATTTTTTAAATATAAAATATACGGCTAATATTAAAAGCACAAAGCCTACGATATGATTCGTACGAAAATTTTCTGTTTTAAAAAAAAGAAGAGAAAAAACAGTAAATACCAAAAGTGTAATTACTTCTTGCAATACCTTTAGTTCCACTAAACTAAAGGGGCCTCCGTTGCCTCTAAACCCAATTCGATTAGCCGGTACTTGAAAACAATATTCGAATAAAGCAATGCCCCAACTAATAAAAATAATTGCAAACAGTCCTAGTTTTGACAATGATTTTATTTCACCAAACTTTAAATGACCATACCAAGCAAAAGTCATAAATGTATTAGATAACACCAATAAGCCTATAGTTATCAATCCTTTCATAAAAAAACATATTTACATTAAACGGCTGCAAATGTAGCACAAAATATATCTTAAAACGAAAACTTCAAAAAAATAAAAAAAATAACAATAAAAAAAACTATTTTTATGTATTTTTGGGCTTTTCATTTTTGACGATACTAAACTAAATAAATGCTTGAAAACCAAATAAAAACCCATATAGTGAAATCAAAAACACCGCGTGAGAATTACGAATTATCAAAAAAAAACATAGGATACGTTGATCGCAGCAAAGCCACTCAGTTTGATTACGACCGTATCGGATTTATGTCAGGATTAGAAGTCCATCAACAATTAGCGACCAAAGAAAAACTATTTTGCCGTTGTCCTGCAGGTATTTATCAAAATAAAGAGGAGTATGATGCCGAAATCTTACGTCACATGCGTCCCACTTTATCGGAATTAGGAGAATACGACCGAACAGCTCTGATGGAGTTCAAAACAAAAAAAAATATCCTATATCGTATTTCCAATAAAACAGCCTGCACCTACGATATTGACGACACTCCTCCATTTCCTATTAATCCGGAAGCATTACAATACGCCTTGGAAATAGCCTTGGTATCGAAATTTAATATCGTTGGAGAAGTTCACATTACTCGTAAACAATACTTAGACGGATCTATTCCTGCCGGCTTTCAACGTACAGCCATTTTAGGCATTGAAGGTACAATTCCATTAAAAAACAAAAATATTCGTTTGATACAATTAAGCATTGAAGAAGATTCTTGCCGCGAAGTCTCCGACCTAGCTCATACACGTATCTATCGCACCGACCGTTTAGGCATCCCATTAATCGAAACGGTAACATATCCCGACATGTCGAATCCCGACGAAGTTATGGAAGCATGCAATTACATTCGTTTTCTCAACAGAAGTACGGGTAAAGTTCGCACCGGTATCGGTGCCGGACGTCAAGATGTAAATGTAAGTTGTAAAGGTGGCACACGCATCGAAATCAAAGGAGTGGCTCATACTAAATGGATACCTGAACTCACTCACGTGGAATGTTTCCGACAATGGGCTTTGTTGGCTATCCGTGAAAAATTACTAACTCGTACCAAAAAGATAAATTGGAAAATATCATATATAGAATTAAATCCCAATGACTTTCTTTTTGATTACCTTCCCATTACACAAGCCATCGAACGAAATGAAAAAATATATGCGGTGAATCTGCCCTATTTTGGCGATATATTATCACATTTCACACAACCCGGAAAAGCTTTTTATGATGAATTCACACATCGCTTAAAAGTAATTGCTTGTATTGAACGCCCTAATATGACTTGCAACGAAGACTTAGACGAACTACTTGACAAAGATATTTTTCAAAAAATACAAACCATCTTACACGCACAAACACAAGATGCCCAAATCATATTTTGGGCTCCGGAGGAAGATGTTAAAACAGCATTAGATGTTATTGAAGAAAGAGCTTTGATGGCATTCGACGGTGTTCCGGAAGAAACACGTAAATCATTTAACGACGGAACCAGCATCTTCGAGAGGGTATTACCCGGTGCCGACCGTATGTATCCAGACACTGATTCCTCCCCTATCCCTTTAGATAAAAACTGGATAGAAAAAATAAAACTTTCTATTCCAAATCATGTTTCAGAACGTTATATTCAATTCAAAGTATGGAAAATCCCTGAGGATTGTTATCATTACTTATTTACACACAATTATTATCCCCTTATACATAGAATCATCCAAGACTTTGACCTACCACCCAAATATATTGGAGTGTTTTTTGGCCAAAAACTCAAACATTTACACGGAAAGTATCAAAACATAAATTTTGACATCAACCGTTTATATGATTTGTTTGCCTTTTTGAAAAAAGAAAGTATTGAAATATGCATAGCCGACAAACTTTTAAAACTCATGTTCCTACACCCAACCAAGGATTTCAATTCATTATTAAATACACTGCCATTCCAAAAGACACAGAAAGAAGCAATTCTTGGCAAGATCGATTCTATAAAGGCAAGTTTTAATCCTCGACGCAAAAACACTCACAAGTTCGACAAAATAAACAGCATTATGGGACAATTACAGCCTATGAGTATAGGCAACATCAAGCTTAGCGAACTTGCTAAATACATAATTAATACAGTTGAATAACAAAAAAATATTATACTTCAATGAGTGAAGATTTATTTCAGGGATATAAAGGAAAAGCATTAGAAACATTAAAGAAGTTCAAGGTAAATGTATGGGACGATGCAGAAATAGAAAGTACTGGCGGACATTTTTCCGGAAAGATTCTACCCAGAGCCGAAAATACGAACGAAAATCATTTGGTATTGAAATTAAGTACCGGTTATAATATTGGCATACATATTGAAACCATTACCAAAATTTCCGGAACAAACCATCCACAACCTACATTTAAAATTCCCGAAAAAGTATTTCCTTATACACAAGGATTACCGCACGTAAAACTCTTAGGAACAGGTGGAACTATTGCCTCACGCTTGGATTATCGTACCGGTGCGGTCATTCCGGCTTTTGCTCCCGGTGAACTCTACGGAGCCGTACCCGAATTAGCAGATATTTGCAACCTCGAAACGGAAAAAATATTTGCTGTCTTCTCTGAAAATATGGGTCCCCAACAATATATCGCTTTAGCTAAAAAAATTGGGGAAGAAATTGAAAAAGGCATTGATGGTATTGTTATTGGTCATGGTACAGATACTTTACAGCATACAGGGGCAGCCCTTTCTTTTATGTGTCAAAACCTACCTATACCTGTTATATTAGTAGGATCACAACGGTCGTCTGACCGACCGAGTTCCGATGCAGCTTTAAACCTAATGCACGCCATGACAGCTGCTGCTCATGGCAACATAGCCGAAGTGATGATATGTATGTTTGGCCCCACCTCCGATGAATATGGCTTCCTACACAAAGGCACTCGCGTACGTAAAATGCACTCATCCTACCGTTCCACCTTCCGTACCATAGGCGACACACCCCTAGCACGCGTTACGCGTCAAGGTGTATTCCCAATAAAAACACACTATAATATTAGACGTAATGATAGGAATGTTAACATTATACCAACTTTCGACGACAGAGTAAGCATGCTATATTACCACCCAGGAATGAAAGCTGATGTATTAGATTCTTTAATTGAAAAAGGATATAAAGGTATTATTTGGGTAGGCACTGGATTGGGACATATCAACAAAGAAATGTATCCGGCCGTAGAAAGAGCCCATGCGGCAGGACTCCATCAATACATGACCTTACAAACTATATGGGGTTATGTAAATATGTTTGTATATGATACGGGACGAGATATGATGGCCAAAGGAATCATACCGGCTGGTAATATGTTGCCCGAAGTAGCCCTTATCAAATTGGGATGGGCACTTGGTCAAACCGACGATCCTAAAGAAGTAAAACGCTTGATGCTAACACCTATTAATGACGAAATCACTCTTCGTGAGCCTTATAACGGATACCTCGTATACCAAGGCGGTGTACCCGAAGTAGAGGAGTTTATAAAAAAGGTTCATAAATAAACAATATGTTAAAACACAGAAAATAATTCCTATTCAAGCACTCAATTTAAGACTTGTTTAATTCTTGTAACTTTTTTTCCAATTCATTTACACGATTTATAAGTTCAGGTATAAATTGCACGCTACCCAATGCTTTCAACCCCTTTTCAACGGGCAAAGCCGGACTCCCTATTAGTTTTTCACCGCTTTTGGCATTTCGATGTATACCGGCTTGAGAACCCACCATGACACCATCCCCAATCACAACATGATCTTTAACTCCTACTTGTCCGGCAAAAACACAATGCTTACCTATTTTCGCTGAACCGGCTATACCACAACATGCAGCAATCACAGTATTTTCGCCAATATCACAATTATGAGCCACTTGTGTGAGATTATCTATCTTAACTCCCTTTCGTATAATGGTTGAACTGAAGGTAGCTCTATCAACACAGGTATTTGAACCTATCTCTACGTTATCTTCTATAATAACGTTCCCTAATTGAGGAATTTTTTCATATACATAATTTTCATCCGGAACAAATCCAAAACCATCACCTCCGATAACTGCTCCTGAATGTATGATGCATTCAGATCCTATTTTACATTCATCGTAAATCTTCACTCCGGCATATAAAATGCTATTATCTCCAATGTGTACTTTATCCCCAACATAACATAAAGGATATAATTTAACATGATCGCCTATCATTACATTTTCGCCTAAAACCACGCCTTCACCTATATATACTCCAACCCCTATTTGCGTGCTTTTGGGAATATGAGCACTTTTAGCTATGCCTAATTTTTGAGGCTTTAAATTTTCGTAAAACTGCAATAATTTAACAAAAGCTTGCTGAGGTTGGGCTAAACGTATTAAGGCACAACTAAGTTTTCGAGAAGGGTTAAAATCATCTTTAACAATCACGGCACTTGCTTGTGTAGTATAAATATAAGATTCAAATTTTTTGTCAATCAAAAATGCTAGACCTCCCTTTTCACCGGCATCAATTTTTGTGATCTTATCTATTACCGTATTCGGATTCCCTTCGGTTTGACCTCCTAATATATGGGCAATTTGTTTAATCGTAAATGTTACGTTTGTCATTATATTTCTATATTTCAATTTCTGCAAAAATAATAAATAAATGCATAGTGTGAAGCTTTCATTGACTTTTAACAATACTTTTATGCTAGCACTTCAGGCTACATACACAGCAAAGATAGTAACAATAAACTATCTTTACTTGCTATGTACATTCTTAATAATAGTCAGGATAAACTCAATACATTGACAACCTATTATTCTATAGCATGAGAGAGTGTGTGTTTAATTATATAAATATCCATAAGTACTAAAACATAAGATTAGCATTATAGAAACAATTCCAACATAAAGTAACTTTAAACACAATATTACGTATCTATTATATGTTATTTAAAAAGATTAGAACCTATTTTAAATTAATGCTGATAAAGAAAGAAATAAATAATTAAATTTTATAAAAATGAAGAAGAAAAGGATATTTTTAGGATTTTCATTCTTATTTATTGGAGTATGCATATTTTTCGTCATGAGTTGTGATGAAGACGTTGAATATAGACCAGGGAAAATTCCAATTCTTACAACCACAGAAGTCAGCAATATCACTCAAACAACGGCTATATCAGGTGGAAATATAAGTAACGATAAAGGATCAGCTGTCACAGCGCGTGGTGTATGCTGGGGTATAGACAAAAATCCTACTATCAATACACTAAACAGTAATAAAACAGATGACGGTATCGATACAGGCAGTTTTACAAGCAACATAAGCGGCTTAGAACCAAATACAACGTATTATGTAAGAGCATACGCCACTAACAGTGCAGGTACCGGATACGGAAATACCGTGTCATTTAAAACACTTGAAGACAATAATATAAATAGTTTCACCGATTTACGCGACGGCAATGTTTATAAAATAGTTAGTATAGGAAATCAAGTATGGATGGCTGAAAATTTAAGATATTTACCAAGTGTTGTAGGACCTGAAACTGGATCAGAAACAGCACCTTATTATTACGTATATGATTACAACGGGACGAATATTACTGATGCTAAAACATCTTCAAATTATAGCACTTATGGTGTATTATATAATTGGCAAGCTTCGAAAACCGCATGCCCGGAAGGATGGCATTTACCAACCGATGCAGAATGGACTGAATTAATAGAATTTTTAGGAGGAGAAGAGGTTGCCGGTGGCAAACTAAAAGAAACCGGCACTACACATTGGATTAGTCCTAACACAGATGCAAGCAATGAAACCGGTTTCACGGCACTTCCTGCCGGTTATCGTGACAACAACGGCAATTTTATCCATTTTGGATACAACTCGTATTGGTGGAGTGCAACTGAGATCTATGGTGATTATGCCTGGTACACATATTTACACTATAATTATAGCATTGCTAGCCGACATACCCGTAGCCAGGAAATGGGTTATTCTATCCGTTGCATTAAAGATTAATGCAATTGTAAATCTTTGCTTAATCCTTGTATTTTAAAACACAGTAAAAAAGGTGTAGTTTTTTTTTACAATAAGGCTTGTTTAAATAAATTTATGTACATTTGCAATGAAATAAAAAATCATAAACGATATAAGAATCAATGGTAATAATTGGTATTACAGGAACAATAGGTGCAGGCAAAGGAACGATTGTTGAATATTTAACTTCCAAAAAAAACTTCAAGCATTATTCGGTACGTTCGTTTTTGCTACGTGAAATACAACACCGGCAATTACCCCCCAACCGTGATTCAATGGTAATCGTTGCAAATCACTTACGGCAAACACATTCTCCCTCATACATTGTTGACCAATTAATCAAAGAAGCTTTATTGAACAACCAACACAGTGTAATTGAAAGCATACGAACCGAAGGGGAAATTATATCATTACGAAAACACTATTGTTTCTACCTTTTTGCTATAGATGCGCTGCCAGAATTACGCTACCAACGCATCCTAAAGCGCAATTCCGAAACCGACCATATCGACTTTCACACATTTATTGAAAACGAAACACGTGAATTCTCTTCGACCAATCCCTATAAACAGAATTTAAAAAAATGCATTGAACTGGCCGATTTCACTTTCTTGAACAATGGAAGCATAGAAGAACTGTATCAACAAATTGAAAACGTATTAACAAAATTATCTTTATGAGCAAAAAAATACGACAATATGTCCGTCCGTCGTGGGATGAATACTTTATGCAAATCGCCAATACTGTTTCAACAAGAGCCACCTGCGATCGTGGACGCAGTGGATGTGTAATTGTTAGAGATAAACAAATCTTAGTAAGCGGTTATGTAGGCTCACCGGTCGGAATGCTCCATTGCGATGAAGTAGGCCATCAAATGAAACAATTGATACATGAAGATGGAAGCGTAACATGCCATTGCACACGTACGGTCCATGCCGAACAAAATGCTATTTGTCAGGCAGCTAAATTAGGAATTTCTCTTAAAGACAGCACACTCTATTGTCGTATGACCCCTTGTCGTACTTGCGCCATGTTGATCATCAATTGCGGCATTAAACGTGTTGTTTGCGAAAAAAAATATCATGCCGGCAAAGAATCCGAAGCAATGTTTAATCAATGTAACATTGAGTTGGTATTTCTCTGTGAAGACATCCTTCAGTATGACAAACAATAAAATATGCTAAATAAAAATAAATATCTTTCGCACACCATCCGCATATTCATTGGATGTGTATTTATTGCCTCAGCAATATTGAAATATATCTCTATCGATGCCTTTGATATATACATATACGAACATCAGCTTTTTAATTTTGCAATCACAGCTACATTGACGCGTTTACTCATTGCGACCGAATTTGTACTAGGTGTTTTACTGATTGCTAATTTGTGTATTCGATTTACCTACGTGGTTACTTTTTTATTTTTAATCGGATTCACTCTCTATTTATGCCTACAACCCCTACTGTTCGATGTTGACATCAACAATTGCTATTGTTTTGGCGATAAAATCATGCTCAATCATACCCAATCCATTATTAAGAACTTAGTGTTGATGGGATTACTCTTGTTGGTAAACATACGTTTTTATCACAAAAGGAAATACGAGCTTGCTGTTTTCATTGTACTAACCCTTAGCGCTTCCACAGCTTTTATGCTTATTGATGCCCCGGATTATATTTACAAAAAAATCTTTCGTACCGAAGTCCGTATAAATACCAACATCTACGAAAAAGCTTTGCATAAAACAACAAAATACGATACATTTAGTAGTGGTTATCAGTTGATATGTTTATATTCAACCAAATGCAAATATTGCAAAATAGCTGCCGAAAAAATCGATAGAATTATAAAACAAAATCAATTAGCTCCTTCACACGTAAAATGTATATTTTGGGAAAGTAGCGATTCTACCGAAATAAAGCACTTTTTCAGCGAAAACAAACTTGTTCCTTTAGACTATGCCCTTTTCTCCATTGGTGAATTCTTAGCAATTACCAATGGAAAAATGCCGGTAATTTTATTTTCCGACAAAGGAAATATCATCCGATCGGTAAATTACACCGGCTTTTCTGAAAAAGATATTACTGATTTCTTGAGACAAAAGCCCGCTAAAGGTTCCGTTGTTTTTTGATGCGTTGATATGCCTGATTGATCTTTTTGAAATTTTCTTCAGACTTTTTACGTGCCACCTCACCGAGATGTTCAATTTTATCGGGGTGATTTTCTATAGCCAATCTTCTGTAAGCCTTTTTGATGTCTTCATTACTATCCCTGACACTCACCCCTAAAATAGCATAATCACTGTCAAGATTGGAACGTGTTGTCGTATGTGTATGCCTTTCATAAAAGGAAGATTGCTGATGAGCATAATAGAAATAAGTGTTTTTAATATAAAGAAAATCTTGTTGACTGACGTTTAAATGCAAGGATATGGACTGCAAAACGGACAATTCCGCTTGATTCAGATTTCCGTCTACATAAGCCAATTGGAACAAATACCTCAATATTTCTGTTTTTTCTGTATAGTTTAGAATATTATTTAACTGATTACATACCTGTTCCGTCGATATATCATAGTCTTTTATTTCTTTAAAAATATCAATTGATTTGGCTGCAGCAGCCTGACCAAAATTTTTAAGCATAAAATCCCTAAACAAGTATAATTCCGACTTCATGATGGAAGAATCGGATTTTATCAGTACAACCGATAACGAAGTTATACCATGTAATACCGTTTCAGGAATGCCTTTCTTTTTAGGAATAAGGTTGTCTAAGAAACCACCTAATACTATTCCAACCAAAGCTCCAAAGGTTCCTCCTACAGCAAAACCAATGAGGGCAAAAACTACACGTAATAAACAACCCTGATACATTTTATATATTTAAATTTGTTCTTGCTAATGAATAATTGGTAAACATGGCTCTACGTGCAACTGAAATAGCTAAAGTAAAAATAGTTATTCTTCCTATAAACATTAACAATATTAAGGTAGCTTTCCCTACTATGGATAAATAAGGCGTTATACCCATACTCAAACCAACGGTACCAATAGCTGAAAAGACTTCAAATGTAATGTTTACAAAATCAAATTGGGGATCGCTGATTGATAAAATTAAAATTCCGGTAAAGATAAAAGCTAATGTGAATAAAACAACAGCATAAGCTCTATCAACCAAATTAAAAGGAATAGCACGATTACATACACTGACTTCTTTTTTCCCTTTTATAGTGGCTAACGCCGATTTAATTAAGATATAAAATGTGGTAATTTTAATACCCCCTCCCGTTGAACTGGGTGCGGCCCCGACAAACATTAAAAAAATAAAGATTAATAATGTTGATACGTTTAAGCTTCCCGTATCAACCGTCGAAAATCCCGCAGTTCTACACGACACCGTATTTAATAAAGCCGTACAAATACGATCTCCTAAACTGGCTCCCTGCAAACTATTGTTTGATTCAAATATGAGGAATAAAAGGGCACCGCTTACAATTAGAAACAAAGTAACTTTCAGCGTTAAACGCGACATGACTTGCAAACGCGACCAATATTTTAATTTGTTGGGATTGTAACGCACACTAAATAACATATTATGAATGGTAATAAAGCCTATTCCTCCCAAAAAAATAAGAAAACCGGTAATGATTTGAGTATAATGATCCCAACGGAATAATGGGGCGGTCATCCCTCCGTCAATAAAGGATATACCGGCATTGTTAAACGCTGAAATAGCGTGGAAAATGGATAAAAATAAATTATCAAATACCGAATCACTATAAAAATGATAATGATTCCAATATAAAAAGAAAGCCAAGGTTCCGATAATTTCTATGGCAAAAGTATAAATCAAAATTTCTTTTATCAATGTTTGTGTCCCGTTTAAGCTCGTACTGAGCATTTCTTTCATTACGGATTGATAGCGTAATTTCTTTTCAACATAAAAAGAAGATAAAAACGTAGCAAAGGCAACAATATTGATTCCGCCGAATTGTATCAACAACAAAATAACGATATATCCTTTAAATGTAAATGCGGTAGCCACATTAAGGGTTACCAATCCGGTAACACAACTTGCACTGGTAGCGGTAAATAAAGCATCGATAAATGAAATGCCACCGGTAGTCATTTCCGGTAAAAGCAATAATACTGTTCCTGTAGATATTAAAAAAATAAATGAAGATATCATCCATCCGCCGGGTCCTAATTTTAATTTGGAAAATAACTGACCTATGCTTGAAAGGTCGAACAACATCATTACAAAAAAGTAAAGTTGTATGATAAGCATGGTCATGCTCCCTATGTTTTTAATATCAATGGCATTGAAAAATTTATGCTGAAAATTAAATCCATATGAAAACACAAACCAAAGAATAATAAGGAAGATCATAATTCCTTGGTATTTATGTTTGAAAATATATTTCTTGGAATGAACGGAAAACAAAGCACTCAAAAAATATTTTAACACATAAAATATCAAACTACAATGAATAACAATATTACACAAAAAAGCCGATTGAGGCGTTTGAGGAAAGCCATAAAAATAGGCAATTACACCCATGGTGAAAAACGACACAAATATACTAATCAATTTCAACGTGTTGTTTACACTGTCGATGTAATCCCAAACAAAAAGTTTGATATTTTCCCGTAAGTAGCGAAAAATTCTCACGATTAGTTATTTATTTCAACAAACTTTTCGATGTCTTTGTTTTTACCAAACAGTACCAAAGTATCCCTTGATAAAATAACGGTTTTGGTATCGGGAACGCCTAAAACGTGTTGGGAATTTTCTTTGTTAGCAGCATTGTCTTCGCTGAAATCGCGTTTGATGGTTATCAAGCTTAATTTATATTTATCACGGAAATTTATTTTTGCATAAGGAAGTCCACAAATATGCTTTGGTGCCACAATTTCCATTACACTGTAATCGTCGGGCAGATCAAGCGAAGAAACCAAACTCGGATTCATTAAACGTCGGGCTACCAAAATACCTACTTCCTGTTCGGGGGAAATAATATCTGTTATTCCCATCTTTTTCAAAATAAAACGTTCGTTGCGTCCCATGGCCCTGCAAACAATGCGTTTTACCCCTAAATCAAGCAATAAAGCCGCACAAAGCAAGCGTTGTTCCAAAGGATTGCCTATTGAAATGATTACCGCATCAAAACTGGTAATATCCTGTGATAACAAAGCTTTTCTGTCGGTTGCATTCAGCGTAACGGCATAAGAAACCTCATCACTGATGTTTTCAATCTTTTCATAATTGCTGTCGATAGCCATCACTTCCGCTCCCTTTTGCGTTAGATTTAACGCTATTGATTTTCCGAAATGTCCGATACCGATAACGGCAAATTTAAATAACTGCATCTCTCTTTTTTTTTTTTATTGCAAACGTATATAATTTTTTAATTATAATTACTTCTTTCTATTAAATAGGTTAAATAATATGTAAAGAAAATAACGTCACCCTGCATGGATGACGCTATATTCTTTTGATAATTAAATATTTTATTACTTTTTAATGTTGGGTAATTCCAAACCGTAACCTTTTTTCTTGTCTTCAATTTTCAGCATAATCCCGAAAATGAAAGCCAAGACACCTAAACCGGCAAAAATCAACATAGGCACGGTATAATTATAATCCGTCGGATTGACAACTCCTTTGTTGGTTTCAGCTAAAGCCCATCCTATTAAAATCGGGAATGCCATCAAACCAATGTTCTGTATCCAGAAAATAACCGAATAAGCAGAACCTAAATATCTGTTTTCAACCAATTTCGGGACCGAAGGCCATAAAGCGGCAGGAACCAATGAAAAGGAGACTCCCAAAATAACGATAGCTCCATAAGCCACTACTGGAGTAAAATATTCCGCCGGAGTGAGTGCAAATATCATATGACATACGAACATTAAAACAGCTCCTATTATCAATATGCTGGCACCTTTCCCCTTGGTATCAAGGAATCCTCCTAACAGTGGTGTCAATACCATGGCACCTATCGGGAACCAACGGAAAATGTCGCTTGCCGCTTGATTGCTAATACCCAACCGGCATTCCAACATATTGGCAGCAAATTTCTGGAAGGGGAAAATAGCCGAATAATACAACACACATAAAAAGGCCACCAATAAAAAAGTTTTACTGGTAAACAATTTACCGATATCGCTGATACGGAAAGGATCATCGGGAGCAATTCCACTTTCACCCAATTGTTTGTCTAATTTTCTATCCATTAATGTATAAACCGTAACACAAATAAAACCGATAACCAATAATAAAGTGGCAAAAAGCACGGATTTATCAATATGAATACCTTGTGCAATACGAGGCGACAAACTAAAAACGGCAAATACACCTAAACGGGCAATAGCCATTTCTATCCCCATGGCTAATGCCAATTCTTTACCTTTAAACCATTTTACAATGGCTTTCGACACGGTAACACCGGCCATTTCCACACCGCAACCGAAAATCATAAAGCCCAAGGAGGCTAACTTGGCCGATGCCGGAAAAGAAGGCCACCATGATGACAGAGATTGTTCTAAACTTGTACCAACAAAAGCATCACTGATAGCATAATACTTTATAAAAGCTCCCAACACCATTAATCCTCCGGATAACAAAATGGTGAAACGTATACCCATTTTGTCTAAGATTATCCCTGCAAAAATCAAAAAGAAAGCAAACACATTCAACAGATATTCAGAACTACAAAAGGTTCCATAAGTTTCTGGGGTCCAACCTCGTTGCGACTCCAACAAACTTTGTAAAGGGGATAAAACATCCATAAACATATAGCCGAAAAACATCAATGAGGCTAACAAAACGAGTGCCGTCCACCGTAATACCGGTGTATCTTTCATTAATTTTATTGTCTTCTCTGTCATTTTTTTATTTTTAAATTATTAAAATTATAAATTATATATATGATTAAGTTAATTACACTTATTAGTTTTTATACCTTATCCACTTCCACAATTCCTTATAAGTTATTTTCTTACCATACATTAGTATACCTGTACGGTAAATCTTAGCGGCAATCCATGCCGAAGCCACACATCCTAAAACCATTAAGGAACACGACAATATGATTTCCCAGCTTTGTACGGCCTCCATACCGAAAGGCATACGAATCATCATGGCAATAGGCGAAGTAAAAGGTATGATAGAAAACCAAAAAGCCAAAGTGCCGTCAGGATTTTCGGCTATATATTGGGAAACGATAAAAGTCAACAATAAAGGCAAGGTTAACGGGAGCATAAATTGTTGTGTATCGGTGTCGTTATCTACCGCACCCCCTATGGCGGCATAGAGCGAGGCATAGAAGAAATATCCCGTTACAAAGAAAAACAAAAAGAATAGGATTAAATAAACAAAGTTAATTTCCATTAAAGATGTTACGAATTCATTGTCGACTATACTTTCATTGACATTAATTCCACTTTGTGAATCGGAAGGAGTATATTTATAATAATCGGTCGGCATTTGCTCACTAACGGCAATCGGGGTATTGTTCTTTTCAAACATCTCAGGGAAACTGCTCCTGACCACTCCCAATATGATAACCAGCGATACTATCCATATCATCAATTGGGTTAAACCTATCAGCGCCACTCCTACTATCTTGCCTATCATTAACTGTATGGGCTTGACCGACGAAACGATGATTTCGACGATGCGATTGGTTTTTTCTTCCAACACATTACGCAACACCATAGAGCAATACATAAAAATAAAAAGATAAATCAAAATGCCCGATATATAGCCTATCACCAATTGAATTTCTTTTAAATAAGAAGCTTTTTTTGATTCTTCCCCGTTTTTATCGATGAAAGTTTGGCCCAACATTATCTTATTGGTCTGATTTTCAATATACATGTTTAGCGAATCCTGACTGATATTAAATTCATTTAAAAGAATCTCATTCGACAGGTCTCTTTTCATGGCAGCTAAAACACTTGAAATCACACCTGTCCCCAGTGAGGAAGTGGAATAAATCATTCCCCCTAATGTAGTGCTGTTGTATGGAATATATAGTAAAGCATCGTATTTTTTATCGATTAATTCTTTTTTTAAAACAAGTAAATCTTTGTCGACATAAGTGAAATGTATGCTTTTGTCATTAGGACTGTTTAGTTTCGAAAACAAACCCGATTCGTCTAAAACGGCAATATTTTGATTGTCTTTACCGTAATTCGCCAACAAGGTGGGAGTTATGATTAGTCCGGCCATAAGAATAGGACCTAAAATAGTCATAACAAGAAATGTTTTCTTTTTAACGGCTTGTAAATACTCTCTTTTTATAATGATTAAAATCTTATTCATAAGTCAAAACGATTGCTTGTTAATTATTCATTGGATTCATTTTATTGACTTGTGAAATAAATATTTCGTTCATACTCGGAAATATTTCCTGAAAGCCTTGAATAGAAACATAAGGAAGCAAAGCCGTTAATAAATCATTGGCGGATGTATGTTCCACTTTAATGAGAGCCGTAAAAACATTATCGTAAGCAGCGATCGATTCAATGTGAAAATCGTTCGGTAGCAGGGATGCTAATTCCACTTCGGTGGAAGCGGTAAACACAACTTCAAACAAATGCTGTTTAAATTGGTTTTTAATCTCTCTTAAACCACCCTCTAATATCTTTTCCGATTTATTAATCAATATTATATCATCGCATAATTCTTCAACCGAAGCCATGTTATGGGTAGAGAATATAATGCTGGCACCGTTTTTCTTTAATTCGAGGATTTCATTCTTTAACAAATTCACATTGATGGGATCGAAACCGCTGAAAGGCTCATCGAAAATAAAAAACTTAGGCTGGTGCAGAATCGTTACAATAAACTGCAACTTCTGCTGCATCCCTTTAGATAGTTCCTCTACTTTACGGTTCCACCACGAAGCGATTTCAAATTTCTCAAACCAATATTTCAATTTTGTAATGGCATCCTGTCGCGACATACCTTTTAATTGTGCCAAATAAATTGCCTGTTCACCCACCTTCATTTTGCGATACAAGCCCCTTTCTTCGGGAAGATAACCGATTTGAGCCACGTGCTCCTGTGTTAGTTTTTCTCCTTTAAAAAAAATCTCTCCTTCGTCGGGAAAGGTTATATGGTTGATAATACGAATCAGTGTGGTTTTACCGGCTCCGTTTGGTCCCAATAAACCCAATATATTATTTTCTTTTACGGAAATACTCACCTTATTCAAGGCACGAAAATCCCCGTAAAGTTTAGTAACATCGTGTGCTTCAACAATATTCATTAAAACATGAATTTAAAATTCAAGGATACAAATGTATGAAAATATTATACATAAACATGAAAATAATTTATTTCTTTTGTAGAAGCGTTGCATGCAACGTTTCTACGATGATATCATGCATTTTTACATTGCTTTTGGTTTAAATTGAATAACTTGTATGTTATTGTATATGAATTATATGCAAGTGTAGTTTTGCCGCAGTAGCCCCCCTTGAAACAAGCTTGTTTCGCAAAAATGCAGGCTTGTCTCGTTTTGAAACAAGCTTGTTTCAAGGGAAGACAAACTTGTTTGGTCACCCAAACAAAGCAGTGATTTTCGCAAACAAGCTTGTTTCAGGGGGGGGGTATGGTACATAATGTATATTGTTGATATTGTAGCTATTATAATTAGGTTTTAGTTTAGAAAAATATAGAATTTAATCTTATGTTATAGGATACATGTGACATGTGGGACACTTACGACAATAATACCACTACATGCGTTAATGTAGTTTTTGTCCTTTTTCTGCCTGCTAATTAAATACAATTAAAATTAAAAATTACGAAAAGAATTATGAATATAGTCGCAAATCAACGCATTGAAATACTGATAACTGAAAACTGATAACTGACGACTTTATTTAATCTTTGCTTTCTCTGCGGTTAAATAAAATAAATCTTTAAATCTTGTTAATCCGGTCGATTCTATGGGAAAAATAACATCGAAAGCAGTACAATAGTAAATCATAACAATTTTTCGTGTACTTTTGCAAGCTGAAAAATAATAAAAACAATGGAAGACAATCAATGCCCGAATGCAGCGGCATGTATATTGATTCATAGGAAAGACTTTGTGGATGAAAGCAAAAAGGCTTTTTATACGACTCATTATTGTTATGCCGATGGAAACGGATATAAAGCATGCAAACGCTATCAAACCGCTTTAACACTTCATTTTTGTCCGGATTTCGTTTTACCCGATTCCCTATTCACTACGGATGAAATCCTTACAAAATACGAGGAAGAAAATGATTTATAATATTAAAAACATAAGAGAATGACAGCATTAGAATTCGATGGAGACGGTTTTTTGAAGGACCCTCAAATATGGACGGAAGACATTGCCATTAACATTGCAAAAGAAGACGGTATCAACGAATTGACGACACAACATTGGTCGGTCATAAACGTCATACGCGGCAATTACTTAGAAAAAGGAATGGCTCCCATGATACGTACCATTTGTAAAGAAACCGGATTGAAATTGAGAGACATTTACGAACTCTTTCCCTTAGGGCCTGCACGCGGAGCTTGCCGTGTAGCCGGCTTGCCCAAACCCGACGGTTGCGTTTAATCGTCGCACAAAAAAAATATATTAACATATAATAACGTCGCATTATGTATTGGTATCATTGGACTACGATTTTAGCATTAAGCATTTGTTTAAGCGTTCTTTTTTGGCATTTTATCCGTTTGATACGTTTAGGTAAACCCAAGGACTATTCCCGTAAAAGTGGTAGTGTAACCGAAGGGATCGTCTACTCTTCGACCAAAGCCATGGTCGACCACAAAGAGTCGGCCTATTTACATATCCCTACATATTTTGCTGGCATGGTGTATCATATAGGCACATTTGTTTCCTTGTTCTTATATGTATTTTTTCTATTAAATATACTTATTCAAATAGCATTACCCCAATGGCTGGTATGGATAATAGCGGCAGGTTTGCTGGTATCGAGCTTTTGCGGTTTCAGCTTGTTTATGAAACGCTTATTATTAAAATCCATGCGAAGCCTCAGCAACCTCGACGATTACTTATCCAATCTATTGGTAAGCCTTTTTCAATTGTTTACATTGCTAAATCTATTATACAGTAGTAGTATTGAACCTGTATATTATATTATCGCCAGTTTAATGTTACTTTATATGACGGTAGGAAAACTTAAACATGTGGTTTATTTCTTTGCCGCACGTTATCATTTGGGTTTTTTCTACGGATGGCGTAATGTTTGGCCTCCTCATAAAACGAAATAAATATGGAAAAGTTAACAAAAGAGCAAATAGACAAGGCATTAAAAGTATTAAAGATGCCTGCCGACAGTAAATTGGTAACACATTTGAATGCTTGCGTACATTGCGGTTTATGTGCTACCAGTTGTATGTATTTCATCGCTTTGCAAAACGACAAATATATACCGGCTCGAAAAGTGGAATTGGTAGCTTCGCTCTACCGGCGCTACTGTACATTGACAGGTAAAATCGTTCCCAAACTTGTCAACGCTCGCGAACTGGACGAACAGATGGCCGAGGAAATGATCGATATCCTTTTCGGTGCCTGTACGATGTGCGGCCGTTGTGTAAAACATTGTTCCATTGGTGTTGACATTGCTTATGTTGTACGTGTGGGTCGTCAGATGCTTGCCGCCATGGATTTGGTACCGGCTACCTTACAAGCCACCGTCGATGCTGCTTTGACAACCGGAAATAACATGGCTATCCCTACCGAAGAATTTGTGGATACCATACAATGGATGGAAGAGGAACTCATGGATGAAATGGACGATAAAAACGCCCGCATCCCGCTGGATGAAAAGGATAAACATTTCTTGTATACTTTAAATCCCCGCGAACCGAAATTCTTCCCTCTTTCTATATCGGCCATGGCCAAAATATTCTATGCCGCCAAAGAAAGCTGGACTTTATCCTCCAAGATGTATGACGTTACCAACTACGGTTTATTCAGCGGCAACAACGAACATGCCGCTGTCATAGCCCAACATTTATATGATGAAGTAAAACGTTTGAATGCAAACACCCTCGTGTTGGGAGAATGCGGACACGGTTCAAGGGCTACCCGCTGGGAAGGGCCTAATTATCTAGGAATGGAATATGATTTTGACGTTATTACCGTTGTGGAACTCATCAACGATTATATACGCTCCGGCAGGATTAAATTAGATAAATCATTGATCAAAGAACGTGTTACTATGCACGATCCCTGTCATTTATCGCGTAATGGCGGACTGGAAAGCGAATTGCGTTTTGCGTTAAACAATAGCGTAAGTGATTTTGTGGAAATGACACCCCACGGCTTCGATAACTTTTGCTGTGGAGGCGGTGGCGGTCAGTTGGCCATGAGCGAATACAACGACAGGCGTATTAAAATAGGTGAAATCAAAGCCGAACAAATCCGTAAAACCGGTGCTTCTATCGTCGTTACACCTTGCCATAACTGCATCGACCAATTGACGCAAATCAATCACACCTATAAACTGAATGTTAAAATTAAAAGTATAGCCGAAATCGTTGCCGACGCCTTAGTAATCGAAAAATAAACCTTTCATCACTTCCTTTTACCTTTCATGATAAAAGCATCCGACACTTGTTTACGATAAAAACCTAATCGCTCGCGGGCTTGTTTTTCGGTTTCAAAAGGGCCTACTATATATCTGTATAAACGTCCGCTTTTCTCTACGTATATTTTATCACCCCTGTGTAAACGATAATCTTTTTGTCTGTCGTGATTTCTCCCCGACCCTACCTGTATATAATACACTTCTTCGGATAGTTGCGAGCTTTTGAATGCTTCTTCATGAAACAACAAATCTATCGTTTGTGCTTTAGTCTTTATTTTCCGAATACCTTGTACACTGTCAACATACAACAAAGCTCCTTCACCCCAAGAAAACACATAAGGCAATCCTTCGGGGAAATAAACTGTAAAAGAATACACAAACGTATCTGCTGCCGGAAATTTTGCCCAAATGACAGTAAAAACACCATCGGAAGTATCACTTAACACTGAAACACTATCATAGGATAACAGTTTAGCTTGTGGATGTATACGCTGCTGCCATCGCAGGGATATATCTGCTGGGATGTCAATAAAACACACATTTGTTTGAAGTGTTTGAGCAACAGTGTCTACTTCTGTTTTAATTACAACGGATTGCGAATTAAGCCTGTGAAACGGGAAACAAAGGCATATCAGACAAAGACAACAAACAGTTTTTCGCAGCATATGATCAATAACGCTCAACGCTTAAATTCGAAACCCCGCTTTCGAGTGTTATACGAATGATTCCTTTTAGTGAATCCGACTGACTTTCGGATACATATTCTTCTTTCGATAGCTGTGTGAATCCTTTGAAATTTAAACCGCTCAAAGCCGATTTGTTTTGGATAACACATTTCATGCTCAACGGTACTTTCATGGATAGATTCGTAACACCCGTCGATACTTCCACCTCAACATCGGAATATTTATCTCCCAATGTCAATGCGATGTCGGAAACTCCGGCATCAATCGAAAGGGATTGTATTTTATAATCGCGCATATCCATGATACTTCTACTTGCCCCCATATCCAAATCCATTTCCCAAACCGGTGTAGGATTCAGTAAAACATACATTTCTTTTTCCTGATTATTATCCATAATATCAACAAAAGGATGTATGTTTAACGTTATTTCGGCCGAACGCATATTGTCTTCTTGCGATTCAACTATATTCAGATAGCGTTCACTCATTTCCAAGCCTTTGATTTCGATCAAAGCATTGCCCGGAGCAAAGATAAAAGTCCCTGCACCTGCATTCATCGATAATTCGGCATACGCATATTCCAAACTATCGAGGGTTTCGATAGCTACTTTATCCGTAATTTGTATATCTCTGACATTATCCGGCTTGTTACATGGAAATAACAAAACAAAAAGGGCGGCACACAAGGCAAGTATATCCAGTATGATTCTTATGATGTTTTTAACGGGAATCACACTGATACCCGTCCAAATCAAAATAAAAGGCCACAAGGCAAGCACATCATGCCAACCAAAATCAACAATTTGCAAACTTTGCAACAACCATAATATACCGGCTATAATAAAAAGAATACCCCAAAATACACTTTTGTAACGCATAGCTTATTCTTTTTTTGTTTTTTTACCAAAGAAAATTAAAATCAATCCCAACATTACCAAGAGTAAAGGGAACCAATACTCAAAGCGGAAAAAGGGGAAAAAGTTACGGAGGAAAAAGAAAATCCCGAGAAAAATCAATAACAAACCGAAGACCAATGCACCGGCATTAGCGGCACTGGATGCCACTTTTTGAATGGTTTCTTCTTTTATTCCTTTATTTTCGGTTTCATCCACTCGTTTGGCATCGCCTTTTTCGTCGACTTCTACATAAGGTGTAAAATTCACATCCCTTTCATCTTGCATTACTAACAACAACACAAAATACATTACAAAACCTGCACCGCCAAAGAAAATCAAAGCTATAAACAACACCCTGATGATCAAGGGATCAATGCCGAAATAGTGGGCTATACCTCCGCATACACCCGCTATTTTACGATCTTTACTTCTAACAAACTTTTTATCCATAATAATTATTTTTATTAGGCTTCGGGAGAAACTATCCAAAATATCAAATAAAGAAGCAACCCGCTTCCGCCAAAAATCAACAAACAAATAAACAATATCCTGACAATAGTCGGATCTATATTGAAATAAGCACCCAAACCGCCACATACACCGGCAATCTTGCGATCCGTTAAACTGCGCGTAAACTTTTTATAATTCATTATAACATTTATTTTATATATAATTTTTCTTTTTAACGGCGTTTTTGGATATTTATTTTAGGACGCCTTATTTTTATGCAAAAAACACATATAATATACCACGTTTATTAGTGAAAAGTGAAAGAGGCTGTCAACTATCAGTTTTTTCGGGCGATGACTACATGACGCTTCCCAAAAAAAAAAATGGACACTAAAAACGCCAAAAAGATGAGTACAACACAAAATAAAACGATATGTTATAGTGAAAGCTTCAAATTAGAAATAATTCGTTGTATAAAAGAAAGGTTCAATATAAGCGAAGTAAAATAAATATATAGTGACTTGTTCTGATGTATGTTGACTGATTAACAACTGTTTTCTCTAGTATAACTTTATCAATTATTCCTTATTTTTCGCCACAATATAAAGAATCCGAAGAAACCCCTTCCATCAATGCGTAATAACGCATGTATTTACTATCGGGAATTTCAATTTGATAGCTTTTATGAGATTTATTGTTCAGCGAATGTGCAATTAACCAGGGATTACATTCTTTGAATACTTTGTAGTTAACCCCTTGTTGTCGGGCAAAGTCCATCAGATTAGCGATAGAGGTATCAACGGTAAGTGTATGAGTAGGTATGGGTGGGTAGAGGTCTTTCAAGCGAAGCTTAACTCCATACTTTTGGGGATTTTCAAAGATAAGCTTGATGGCTAATATACGATACACGTAGCGTGCTGTTTCGGCATTGAGAAATAAATCCCAATATTGGTTTGTTTGTTGACTGGTGCTGCATCGTCTAAATCCACCGTCGCCCATATTATAAGCGGCAGCGGCAGCAGTCCACGAACCGTGCATACGATAGGAGTTTTTCAAGTATTGACAAGCGGCTTGGGTGGCTTTAGTCAGATGGTAACGTTCGTCGACTTCTGTATTTATTTCCAATTGATAATGCAAGCCTGTACTTTTAATAAACTGCCATATACCCGCGGCATTAGCCGGAGAGACGGCATTGGTCAAACCACTTTCTATGACTGCCAAATACTTAAAATCTTCGGGAATATTATTGGCTTTGAGGATAGGCTCTATCACGGGAAAATAGCGAGCGGCTCTTTTTACCAATAAAAGGATGTTGGATTGCCAATACACATTCACCAACAATTCTTTATCCAAAGCTTCTCTGACATAATACACATCGAGGGGCACCTTCTCTCCGGCAAAACTCAAACTTTCGGGTATGGGTGGGGAATACAGTGCGTAATTATCCCGAAAGGCTTTATAATAATCTTCATTTTGTGCTTGTTGTTCCTTTGTATGGCACCAAAAGACAAAAGCAATTATCATTGCCGATACCAAAGGAAGTATAGATAGGAATATATATTTTCGTTTCATGCCATTAGTTTTTTATATCGCATCCGTTTAGGGGTAGTATCTCCCATACGTTTTTTTCTATTTTCTTCGTATTCGCTAAAATTGCCTTCAAAGAAATACACTTCGGAATTTCCTTCAAAAGCCAGGATATGTGTACATACTCTGTCCAGGAACCAACGATCATGAGAGATGATAACGGCAGAACCGGCAAAATTGTCGAGGGCTTCTTCCAAGGCTCTGAGTGTATTTATATCAATATCATTGGTTGGTTCGTCCAACAAGAGAACATTGGCTTCTGATTTCAAAGCCATGGCCAAATGCAAGCGGTTACGTTCACCGCCGGACAATACTCCGGCTTTTTTCCCTTGGTCGGCACCACTGAAATTAAAGCGTGCTATATATGCGCGTGAATTGATTAACCTACCTCCCAATTGAATTTGTTCATTTCCACCGGAGATAACCTCCCATACACTTTTCTCCGAATCAATATCAATATGTTGTTGATCTACATATCCTAACACCACCGTATCACCTACAGCAAACTCCCCTTTATCGGGTTTTTCCATGCCCATGATTAAACGAAACAGGGTGGTTTTACCCGCTCCGTTGGGACCGATAATTCCTACAATGGCATTGGGAGGTAAACTAAAGCTCAAATTATCGTATAATAATTTATCTCCATACGCTTTGGCTACATTCTTCGCATCAATGACATTGTTTCCCAGTCGAGGACCATTGGGGATAAATATCTCCAAACGTTCTTCCTTCTCTTTCACATCTTCATTCAACAATCTATCGTACGCATTCAAACGGGCTTTGGATTTTGCCTGACGTGCTTTCGGCGACATGCGTACCCATTCCAATTCCCGTTCGAGGGTCTTTTGTCGTTTGGATTCTTGTTTTTGTTCCATTTTCAAGCGTTGTGACTTTTGTTCCAACCAGGAAGAGTAATTTCCTTGCCAGGGAATACCCTCTCCTCTATCGAGTTCGAGTATCCAACCGGCGACATTATCCAGAAAATAACGGTCGTGGGTAACGGCAATAACCGTACCTTTATATTGTTGTAGATGCATTTCGAGCCAATGTACCGATTCGGCATCAAGGTGGTTGGTCGGTTCATCCAACAACAAGATATCCGGTTCTTGGAGTAAGAGTCGGCACAAGGCTACTCGCCTGCGCTCTCCTCCGGACAGGGTTTCCACTTTTGCCTCCGGTTCAGGGCAGTTTAAAGCATCCATGGCACGATTTAATTTTGCATCTAACTCCCACGCATCGTATTGCTCGATAAGCTCCGTCAATTCTCCCTGACGTTCAATGAGTGCATTCATTTCGTCATCGCTCATAGGTTCGGCAAATTTATTATTCACCGCTTCATATTCTTGTAATATATTCACCACATCGGCAACTCCCTCCATGACGACTTCTTTGACAGTCTTACTATTATCCAAAATAGGTTCCTGTGGAAGATATCCGACCGAATAACCCGGAGAGAAAACCACTTCACCGTTAAACGATTTGTCTTCGCCGGCAATGATCTTTAAAAGGGAAGATTTTCCTGCACCATTTAACCCCAATACACCGATTTTGGCACCATAATAAAAGGATAAATAGATATTTTTTAAGACTTGTTTCCCCGGATTAAAGGTCTTGTTCACATTAACCATGGAAAATATGATTTTCTTATCGTCGCTCATTATGAAGTATGTTTATCGTTAGTATATTATTTTTTCATCTATAAAACTCAGCATGCAAATTTACATAAAATTATCCGACTAAAGGGCAAGGAAAGGAAAATGCTAATACTTTTTCCTTTTGTCGTTTTAATGTTGAATACCTATAGAATTTCATGATTTTGGTTTTTACTTCATATTTAATTTGTATTTTTACAAAAAACCGTACTACATATAACAAATACAAAACGACAAACAGAAAAACAAAACTTAATAAACGCTTTATATAGAAGATTATCTGATGAATTTGAGTATGCCTAAACAGAGTACAAAATAATGCATCTACTAATGATTGCAAGCTTGTTGCAGGGGGAAATTCTATCTATAAAATAAGCCTGAACCTTTAATCTTACATATACTCCTGATAGTTGTTAAATAACAACTATAAATAGCGTTATTACAACTAAAATTCTTGTGTTTTTAATCATCATATTAAATAATCAAAGTATTTTTGCAGTGTCAAAAAAATAAAAAATAACACTTATGTTAGACACAAAAAAGATTGGCAATAAAATTGCCGAAGCACGAAAAAAATTAACTATTTCTCAAGCCCAGCTTGCTCAGAAACTATTCATCAGTCCACAGGCAGTTGGAAAGTGGGAACGCGGAGAATCAATGCCTGACATCATTACGTTAAACCGTCTAGCTGAAATTTTGGGTGTTGACCTTAACTATTTTTCAGAAGACAAAGAAACTGTCGATACTGAAATAACACCCGTTGAATTATCAAAAAAGCAATCGGCTGAGTTACCATCAGAAAAGCAGCAGAAAAAACTTAGTTGGGATATGTCATGCGGGAATTGGATGGACGCTGATTTTTCAGGATTGAAAAATCTGAATAAAAAATTCAATTCCTCCAATATGCAGCGCTGCCTATTTGTCGATTCCGATATGTCAGGACTTCTTCTAAAAAATAATAATGTTGATAGCTGTGACTTCTCCGATTCCGACTTCAGTAATAGCCACATTCAGGATTCCAATTTAACCAACAATCTATTTAAGAACTGTTCCCTGAAAGGAACGAGATTTTCAGGAAGCTATATCTACGGCTGCAATTTCACCGGAGCTAATTTTACCGGGGTAGAGTTTAAATCTGGCGGCTTAACTGGAGTAGTTACTAAATCCGAAGCCCTTGAGAAAAATACCATTGCAAATGCTGTATGGAATCGCACCTCTTTTAATGCCATGTATATTGCCGATATAGTTTTTGAAGGTACATTGGAGGACTGCTATTTTGAAAACTGTGGATTTACCAGAGTAACATTCCAAAAAGCAACACTTATTAACACTTTCTTTAAAAACAACAAAAAATTGAAACGAATCCGGTTTATAGACTGTAAAGCAGACCGGATGACCTACGAATTCCTGAAACAAGGGAAAGCAGATTTAACCGGTATCACTTTTTTAACAGAAAAAGGAGGAAACGAATAATGACACCAAATGAAATTGCTATATCGGTACAAGGACTCAAAAAATCCTATAAAAACATAACTGTGTTGACAGGCGTAAATTTTGATGTAAAAGCAGGCAGTATTTTCGCCCTGCTCGGCTCCAACGGGGCAGGCAAGACAACGATTGTCAAAATCCTTAGCACGCTGCTGAAACAAGACAGTGGAAACGTAACGGTAAACGGATTCGACGTTTTGTTAAAACCCGGCAATGTACGGCAATCGATCAGTCTGACAGGGCAATTTGCAGCCGTAGACGAGGTGTTGACCGGACGGGAAAATATTGTGATGATTGCCAAGCTGCGACATCTTAGCAATCCGTATCAGGTCGTAGACGATTTGCTTAAACGCTTCGGGTTGACCGATGCGGCCGACCGCAGGGTGTCTACTTATTCGGGGGGTATGCACCGCAGACTTGACATCGCCATGAGCCTTGTGGGAAAACCGCAACTCATTTTTCTCGACGAGCCGACTACCGGACTTGACCCAGAGGCTCGTATTGAGGTTTGGAAGATTGTTAAAGAGCTTGCCGGTAACGGCACGACGGTGTTCCTGACCACCCAGTATTTGGAGGAAGCTGAACAGCTCGCCGATAGAATTGCTATTCTTCATAAGGGTAAGATTATCGTGAGCGGTACGCTCGGGGAACTAAAAAAGCTGTTCCCGCCCGCAAAAGTGGAATATATTGAAAAACAACCGACATTGGAGGAAATATTTCTTGCAATTGTTGGTAAAAAGGAGGAAAAATAAATGGAAACAATAAAGAACTATTTTTTTAGAGATATGGGTGTTATGCTTGGACGTTCCATGCGCCATATTCTTCGCAGTATGGACACCATTATCACGGTTACCATCATGCCGATTGTGTTTATGCTGTTATTCGTCTATGTGTTCGGCGGAGCAATCCAAACCAGCACGGATAACTATGTGAATTACCTTTTGCCTGGTATACTTCTTATTGCCATAGCAACCGGCATATCCTATACGGCTTACCGCCTGTTTATCGATATGCAGCGGGGTATATTAGAGCGATTTCACAGCATGCCGATTGCACGTTCCACTGTACTGTGGGGTCACGTGCTGACCTCGCTGGTTTCTAATGCTATTTCAGTTATAATCATCATTTTAGTAGCAGTAATTATAGGATTTCGCTCGTCGGCGGGTATACTGTCATGGCTTTCTGTGGCCTGTATACTTTCGCTTTTTACATTAGCCTTGACCTGGATTGCGGTGATTGCCGGACTGTCTGCAAAATCGGTAGACGGTGCAAGCGCCTTTTCCTATCCCATTATCTTCCTACCGTTTATTAGCTCAGCCTTTGTGCCTACCGAGTCCATGCCGGGACCGGTTCGCATCTTTGCCGAAAACCAACCAGTAACCTCGATAGTAGAAACCATTCGCGCACTACTTTCAAACCAGCCGGCAGGCAATGATATATGGATTGCACTTGCATGGTGTGTCGGTATTATGATCGTGGCTTATATCTTTGCAATGAGAGTATATAAAAAACGGGTATAAAATAAAGATCGTAGCGATTTTTTTGTTTTCATTTTTTACTTTTCATTTAATTTTTTTGTAAAAAAATCACTTTCACATAAAAATCAACCATTCGAAACACTGATATATTTCATTCTTCCACTCTTTCCGCCATGACAATTCCATCCTTTTCGATGGCTGTTAGTACAAGAGTTTGGATGCTGTGGATATTTTCCGGGAGATGATGGGTTTTTACACGAATATAATTTCCCGTGAATCCCACATCGTATCCATCTTTATCGGTCGATTCTATTAAGACTTTTTGAATGCTGTGAAGATTTTCTTTATAAAAAATCAGTTTCTTTTTATCGGACAACTCAATCAAGGTTTTGGTTCTGTTACTTTTTTCCCTACGGGATAATTGGCCGGGCATATCATAGGCCGGCGTTCCCGAACGACGGGAATAGGGAAATACATGCAAGTAGCTTATTGGTAAGCTATCTATAAAATTATAGGCATCGCGAAAGTCTTCTTCCGTTTCACCCGGAAAACCGGCAATCACATCCACGGCTATGCATGCATGGGGCATCTGTTGTTTGATAAAATGTATTTTTTCTGCAAACAAACTCCGTTCGTAACGACGTTTCATCTGTTTTAAAATCTTATCGGAACCGGATTGTAAAGGAATATGAAAATGAGGCAATAATGTTTTTGATGCTGCCACCCTACGAATGATTTCAGCAGTCAGTAAATTAGGCTCTATCGAAGAAATACGGATGCGTTCCAAGCCTTCTACCTTTTCCAAGGCTTGCAAGAGCTCATAAAAATCTCCTCCTTCCGGACTCTTGAAATCGCCTATGTTAACCCCCGATAATATAATTTCCTTAATACCATTCGCTACAATATGTGTAGCATTTGCTATTACATGCGGAATGCTATCGCTGCGACTATGCCCACGCGCATAAGGTATGGTACAATACGTACAATAATAATTACATCCGTCTTGAATTTTCAAAAAGGAACGACTACGTTCATGCAATGAATAAGCATCCATAAAAATGCTTTTGTCATCGGGTGAAATAGGATGTTGGGATTCTTCAGTAGACAAAAGCGAAGGGAGCAAATGAACAAGTTCATATTTATTATTGCTTCCCAACACCAAATCTATTTCAAAACGTTCTTTTAACTCCTCTTTTCGCAAAGCAGAAAAGCATCCTATCAAAGCTATTTTAGCCTCAGGATAGTGATGTTTAATATGATGTATATAGTAGGCACACTTTTTCTCAGCCTGTTCCGTCACAGCACAGCTATTGATAATATAGGCATCTGCTTCCTTTTCAAAATGAACAATTTCACAAGCTTGCTCCCTGAGCATACGTTCGATGTGAGCACTCTCTGTAAAATTCAGCTTGCAACCTAAGGTTTTTATGGCAATTTTATTCAATTTGTTTTGTGATATGATGTAATACAATGATTTGCCTTTACAAAAAGGTGTTTGCAAAAGTAGTAAAAATTTACATCGAAAAACAAAAGATAAGCATTTGCATTTATATATACTACACATACTTTAGTTCGTCCTTGTCGTTTGACAGTATTAGTTTTTATTGTTTTTTTCTTATACAATTCATTGGTAGGTAATAAAATTTCATGTATTTTTGCAACCTTAAAAGGATAAAAAATATGCTGATGCAAAATATCTATAAACTATTCCCTTTTCTGATTGTGTTTCTATTGTTTTCATGTTCAAATGGAAACGGCAAAGCCGATGCTTACGGTTCATTCGAAGCGGAAGAAATTATAGTTTCGGCCGAAGGAAACGGAAAAATCCTGGCATTAACCCTCGAAGAAGGTCAACTTTTAAAGGCCAATCAATACTTAGGATACATTGATACCGCACAATTACACCTGCAAAAACAGCAACTCAAGGCACAAATAGAAGGCACATATGCTCAACGCACCGATATCCCCAAGCAATTAAAAGCATTGCAAGAAAAATTGTCGGGTATGATGAATGAAAAAAAACGTTTGGAAAGCCTGTTACAATCCAACGCTGCGACCAACAAGCAAATGGATGACTTAAACACCGAAATACAAGTCGTAAGAAGTCAATTGGATGCTACCCGCTCGAATTTAAACGTACAAAACAAAGGGGTACTATCCCAAATCGATGCCATGGAATACCAAATAAGCTCTTTGGAGAATGCTATACAAAAATGTTTAATCCACAGCCCTATCGATGGAACGGTATTAAAAAAATATATCAATCAATACGAGTTTATCAGCACCGGCCGGCCTATTTTTAAAATTGCCGATGTGTCGAAAATGATCTTGAAGGTGTATGTTACCGAAGACCAATTGTCGAGTTTGAAACTTGGAGGCAATTGCACAGTGCGTATAGACAAAAAAGATAAAGAATTAAAAACATACAAAGGCAACATCACATGGATTTCGAGTGAATCGGAATTTACACCTAAAATGATACAAACCAAAAACGAAAGAGTAAACTTAGTATATGCCGTAAAAATCAGTGTGAAAAACGACGGCGATATCAAAATCGGTATGCCCGGCGAGGTGGTTTTCGATGAAAACATCCATTAAGATGAAAATTATTGAAACCGAAAACATATCGAAATCATTTGGGAAAGTTCAAGCTCTTACTAACATAAACCTACACATTGATAAAGGCGAACTCTTCGGACTTATAGGTCCGGATGGTGCCGGCAAATCAACTTTATTTAACATTTTGGTTACCTTATTGAATCCCGATAGTGGCACTGCTATTATACATGGGTATGATTTGATACGGGATTACAAACAAATCCGAAAAATCATCGGATATCTTCCCGGACAATTCTCCTTATACAAGGATTTGAGTTGCATAGAAAACTTAGAATTCTTCGCCACTTTATACGGCGAAAGCATTGAAAAAAACTATGCCTTAATACGTCCGATATGGGAACAATTAAAGCCTTTTAAAGATCGAAGTGCCGCCAATTTATCGGGGGGTATGAAACAAAAGTTAGCCCTATGCTGTGCACTCATACACCGCCCTCGGATTTTAATATTGGACGAACCTACCACGGGGGTAGACCCTATCTCCAGACGGGAATTTTGGGAAATCTTACAAAGTTTGAATAAGGAAGACATCACCGTCTTGGTTTCGACTTCCTATATGGACGAAGCTTCTTTATGTAGCCGTATAGGACTGATTCAAAACGGAAAACTTTTAAATATAAATACTCCCGAACAAATCTTGTCCGAATTTAAAGGTTATTTATATGCCGTACATACCCGAGAAATACACCAACTTCTCCTATCCCTAAAAGACCAACCCTTTATCGACAATGCGTATGCCTCCGGACAACAAGTGAATATTGTATTAAACAATGCCTCTGATGTGGAATTATTAGAAAAACACTTAGCCTATTCAGCTATCACCTATACGTCTGTTCAATCCATTAAGGCCAACACCGAAGATTGTTTTATTCAACTGATGAAAGTAAATCAAGAAAATACGTAATATCATGGAAGAATTTAAAAATTTAATCCGACAATTACCCGATTTCCCCAAAAAAGGAATCTTATTTCAAGACATAAATCCTCTGTTATCAAATTGGAAAGCGCTTCAATCTGCCTCGACGGAGATGTCGAATCAGATTCTTGAAGTCATGCCCTTTGTTTCAAAAGTCTTAGCCATAGAGGCCCGCGGTTTTATCATGGGTGGCATATTAGCCCATCTGCTGGAAGCCGGATTTGTACCGGTACGAAAAAAAGGAAAGCTACCCACCTACGACAGTTTGCGAACCATCGACTACCAATTGGAATACGGCACCGATAGCTTGTGTTTAGACATGTCGCTGGTGAATTACAACGACAAAATCGTTATCTTCGACGATGTATTGGCTACCGGCGGAACGGCCGAAGCGGTATTTAATTTGTTAATGCAAGAAATTAAAGAAGGGAAAATTGCCCCCATCGAAAAAAATAATATTTGCTTTGCATTTATGCTAGACATTGAATTTCTGAAGGGAAAACAATATTTGCAAGAACATACCGGATTACCTTCGGAAAATATTATTTCGTTGATGAGCTTGTAGCTTAAATTAGCTAAGACCCACTATCTTGCCATTAACAATATCAATGTGTTGTGCTTGTGGTTCTTTCGGAAGTCCCGGCATACGCATAATGTTTCCTGCTATGGCTAATATAAACTCAGCCCCATTATTGATAATAATATCACTCACCGTTATTTCAAAATCTTTAGGAACTCCATATCTCTTGTCGTTGTCGGAGAATGAGTATTGAGTTTTAGCAATACATACGGGATAGTTTTCAACCCCCAATTCAGCAATTCTTTTAAACATTTTTTTTGCCTTGTCGGAGAAAACCACTTTATTCGCTCCATATATATTCTTTGCTATTTTTTCAATTTTCACATCCACACTGTCGGTATCGGTATAAGTGAAATTAATAGGCTTATCTGCTTCTCTTTCTAGTATCTCAACTGTTTTATGGGCTAATTCAGCAGCTCCTATTCCACCTTCGGCAAAAGCATTGTTAACAGCAAATGCTACACCCTGGTCTTCACAATGCTTTTTCAATAAATTAATTTCATCCTTTGTATCAAAATCATATTTATTGAAAGCTATCAAAACATTTAATCCAAAGGATGTAAGATTAGCAATATGTTTATCCATATTTTCAAATCCCTTTTTCAAACCTTCGGCATTGGGAAGTTTAATATCCTTCACCTCCACTCCACCGTGCATCTTGAGAGCTTGTGTAGTCACTACCAATACCGCTAAATCAGGTTTTAGACCCGCCTTGCGACATTTTATATTTATAAATTTTTCCGCTCCCAAATCGGCACCGAATCCTGCCTCTGTGATTACATATTCTGAGTAAGCCATAGCCGTTTTGGTAGCAATTACAGAGCTACATCCATGTGCAATATTGGCAAAAGGTCCACCGTGTACAAATGCAGAAGTTCCTTCGACCGTTTGGACTAAATTGGGAAGTATGGCGTCTTTTAATAAAACGACAATAGAGCCTGCAACTCCTAAATCTTTTACAGTAAACGGTTTACCTGAATATGTATACCCTAACAAGATTTTCTCAATTCTTCTTCTCAAGTCCTCTTCATCTTCCGCTAAGCATAAAATTGCCATAATTTCAGATGCGGTAGTAATATCAAATCCTGTTTCGGTGGGTATTCCGTCAGTATATGCTCCCAAGCCGGATATGATGTTTCTTAAACTTCGATCATTTACATCAAGCACGCGTCGCCAAAGAATTTGTTTTAAGCCATCTTCTTCTTTCTGATGTCGGTATCTGTAGTTGTCAAGTAAGGCAGCGATCATATTGTTGGCGGTTGTAATAGCATGAAAATCACCCGTAAAATGAAGATTTATTTTTTCCATTGGCAATACTTGGGCGTATCCTCCCCCTGTGGCTCCACCTTTCATACCAAAACAAGGTCCAAGCGATGGTTCGCGAAGGGCTACCGTTGCCTTTTTTCCAATGTGGTTGAGTCCTTGTGCTAATCCTATAGAAACAGTGGTTTTTCCAATACCCGCTTTAGTAGGTGTAATAGCGGTTACTAAAATTAGTTTGCTTTTTTTTAAATCGTTTCGTTTTTCAGATGGAGGGATTACTTTTGCCATGTATTTCCCATATGGAATTAAATCCTCATCCGATATTCCCATATCAGAAGCTACAGCAGTAATTTCTCTTAATTCAATTTCTTGTGCAATTTCAACATCCGTTTTCATAATTCAACTTTTAATTGTTTTCTCCTTTATAAACTGTTTTTTAGAAGTTTTTATTGTTTTTACTTCTTTTTTAATTTTCAACTTTCCTTCTTATATACATGTTTTTTTTATAATACGGATTACAACTTTTATCTATAATCCGATTCGAATTATAAGGGGGTAAAAAAAACTGTTAATCTGTCTACTTAGACATTTCATTTGTCTAGTTAGACATTGAATATTCCGGTTAAATTGACCCCCTAATCTCGAAGGGAAAAGACCATTTAAAGAAAGAATATCACTATTAACCGACTAAATTGAAAAAACATATAAAATATTTTTTAAGTTGTTGAATAACTGTGATTAAACTTTGGTAATTTGTAAATTTGCAAACCCTACCTCCCTTAAAAAAGAGACATTTGTATATCTGAAGGGCTTTTATTCTTTGTTTTTATCTGTTTGTGATATCCTCTTCTTGCTTCAGTAATAACCCAAATTATATCTAAATGGCTTATTAAATGGATTCGCATCAATGCTGCGATTGTTGAAAAAGCTTTTTTACTTTTTGATTTAATCTTTAATACAGTTAACAATAAATGAGCAATTAAAGTACACCATATTTGTGTTTTAATTCCGTTTTCTGTATCCGAATAGAAAAAGTGAAGCTGAAAGTTTTGTTTTATTTTTTTGAATGTAAGTTCTATAGACCATCTATATTTATAAATTAGAGCAACTTCTTCAGGTGTAATATCCCAATTATTGGTGATAAATTTGTATTTTCTTCCTTTTTTATCCTTATAATAAACCAAACGTAAACAGAGTGGGAAATTTTTTTTATTTTTTTTATATTGTAAATGGATATGCTCAACTTTAAATACACTATATTCTCCTTTTTCTAACACTTTTTCATATAAAATATTCTGCAACTCGTATTTGGCGTTGCTTTTTAATCGACACACAAAATTGACTCCTTCTTCTGTCCACTTTGCATATTGCTCATAAAAATTGTAGGCTTTATCAAAAACCAACATGCTTCCTTTAGGTGGATTTAAATAGGTTAAAAACTTTTTATCGTGCATTTTAGCCTCACTAATTTTCACGAATTTAGGTGTATCGTTGTGTACATCGGTCAGCATGTGAACTTTTAATCCTCCTTTTTTCTTGCCATCACCTTTTGTAT
>Ga0265294_10000379_pt1 | contig 59068 bp, 50 predicted proteins | sample MunlanPumphouse3_FD_192504 | JGI IMG/M metagenome (GOLD analysis project Ga0265294, IMG submission 192504) | Groundwater microbial communities from a municipal landfill in Southern Ontario, Canada - Pumphouse #3 | ecosystem: Environmental > Aquatic > Deep subsurface > Groundwater | place... | reverse complement strand
ATAACTTTAGTAGCTAAGTGGAAAGAAATAATAGTTGAGCCTGAGACTTTCGCAGTTACCTTTGATAGTGATGGTGGCACAACAATTGAGCCAATTACAGTAGAAGAAGGAACTAAAGTAACGAGACCAACAGATCCCGAAAAAGCAGGTTTTGAATTTGTCGAATGGCAACTCGCTGGTGTTAAGTTTAATTTTAACACCCCAATTACTAGCGACATTACTCTGGTGGCTTGGTGGGTCCCTATTGAAGAAGATAATAAAAAAGCATTTTTAGAAAACATTGATGTTGAAGACTTTATCAACTCTCAGTTTGTTTTAACGATCAATTATGAAGATGTATCTAATCAATTTCTAGTAGATGAAACAAGTCCCAATAGTATTTCTAAATTAACACGCGTTGCTGATGATGAATGGATAGAAATATATTTTAAAGAAGATAACGCTTATATGATAGATAACGAAGGTAATAATGCCCAACAACCATTTGGTCATCACATTATCTTAGAATATTTATTGTTGCAATTTTTTGAGTATTCCTTACCGCAAGAAAAACTGAAAGAAATAATTAAAACATTCCAAGAAGAACTACTTTTGAATATTAGTGATGTTGAAGGAAAAGTAATAATAGACTCTAATACTTGGACGATAAATTTAACAAAAGCAGAATTAAAAGTTCTTTTAGGTTATAAATTTGATTTAATCTTTAAAAACATGTATTTTGAAGATAATTTTAAAGTGATGTTTAAAATTGATAATGGTTCTTTTAAGGAGTTTCAAATGGCTACTGATGGTTTTAGCATTTTAGTTAAAGATGAACCTTTTTCAATAACAATGCCAGAGGGCTATTTAGATTATGAAATTGATAGTGATGATGAATATCTTAAAATCTCTTTAAGTTATCAAAATAAAAGCATTGTCGTTCCTTTATATGCCTTTGAAGATGATTTTGAAGAAAATTATCAATTTATTTTATATGCGCTAAATGAGATGTTTTATCGAAAAGGCTTAGTTATTGAAGATCTCTATTTTGATGAAGAGTTAACCGATTTAGTTAGCGACCACTTTGATGAGACTCTTACAACCGAAGCGACATTATATGCTAAGTGGACTAATTTACCGACTATAAGTGAAATGTATTTAAAAGAAGAAGATATTATTTATGGCCTCAATGAGCCTAATTATGACTTTATTGCTTTTTATTATTCTCCTTATCTACTTTATTATAATTATGAGTATGATGGGGTAGTTCTTTACAATAGAAACGATGGCAGTAACTATCTTATTAATTTTTATGGAGAGATAGAGGAACTGGTTTTATTAACGCTGCCTTTTGAAGAGTTAAAAATGCCTGTTGAAAAACTATTTTATGCTAATGATGATGAATTCGAATTATTTTTAAATCAATATTATCATTTAGAAGAAAAGTTTTATTTAAGTAATTATTATTTTAGTTTTGCAGAGGAAGGTCCTTTTAGTGGTTTTTATGCAGACGTAGCTATTATTAAAGAAATAACAGATGAAGAAATAATTTTAAATGCAAATAAAATTTTAACGGCACTCCCTGAGGCTCTTCTTAATGTTGAAGAAGATAAAGTTGAAGGCATTTATCTTTATGTTAATAACGATTTAATTGACATAAACAATTATGAAACTGAAATTATTATTGCTCTTTATTATCGGTCGGGCGTTCAAATTCGCAAGCCAATTGGGGCGGTAGAGGGATTAAATTATCAAAAACCAACCGTGTTAGATGAAGGCGTTGATTTTATTGTTAATTATGGTGAAAAAACAATTAAAAGCGAGTTTATTTTTATTGACGTCGATGAACCGATATTTTATAACTATGGTGACTATTTTCGTTTTAGTGAAATAGATGAGAGTTTCTTTATTAGTGATAATCTTTATTATAAAAAGGTTTTAAATATTTACGATGAAAAAGAGTATCGCAATTATTATGTTAGCAGCCTTGAAGAACTTAATGAACTAAGAGCTAGCTTGAGTAATAAGATTTATCGTTATTATTTAAATGAAGAGAGAATATCACTTTTAGAGTTTCTTGATTATGCAAGTGCTTTTAGATATCTTGAAATAGTTAACAATTATATCTTTTATGACTTAGAAGAAGATATTTTATACCATCCTTATTACCAAATTGAGTTTGGTAACGATAAGTTAATATATTGGGATGATTTGGGAACTAGAATTGAAATAAATGGCCTTGATGAAGTTGCTTATGATCTATTATTAGCTGATGATGGCATTATTAATCATTATGGCTACAATAATTGGAAGTTATATGAGATTTATTTAATTACAAGATTAATTAAAGGCGAATTAGAGCCCTATAATCAAGACGATGATTATTATTTTAAAGTTAATGAAAGGTTCTTTAATTTAGAGTTTTATAGTGAAGATGATATTCGCTTTAATAATATTTGCTTTATTTTAAAGTCAGAAGTGAGTGTGCCATCGTTTGAGGCTGATGATGTGGGATTAGTTACTTATTACTTAAATAGTAATAAAGAACATCAAATCGAACTAACCATTGCTGAAGATGAGATTATTGATCCTTATTATTTTGACTTTTTAAGTGAAGACATATTAGTGGGTATTTATCTTGATAATGACTATCAAAACTTATATGAGCAAGCTAATGATGATATTGAAACTTTATATTTAAAGTATCAGTTAAGATTAACACCAGAAGAGGTTATTAATGAGATTTTAAGCAAAGATTTAATCGTGATGGAAAACCACCATTACTCCCAAAGAACTTTCGAAGAGACGATTGAAATTTACTTAGATGATATTTTCTCTTATTATTACGATGGTATTGATTGGTATTATTTTAATGAGGGCACTTTATATAAAACAAAAGAAAACTTTACTAATATGAGAGACTATTTAGCGACCTTTACTAATGAGATGTTTGAGTTTTATCCTCGTTATTATTATTGGGAAACTAAAAACAACGACAACACTGTGATAGTAGGTAGAAACAAAGAGCTAAGAATAGTAATCCCCGACAGTATAGACTCTTTAGAGTATAATAAAGAGAAAAGCTACTCACCAACCGATATTACAAGTTATCCTCAAGAGGATGATGAAATCTTGTCCATTCAAACTAATCGAAGTGGTGTTGTTTATAATTTAAGCGATTTAAATTATCTAGATTTTTATTTAACTTTTAAATCAGGATTAGAAACATTTATTCAAGGTAATGAATTAATGCGCGATTATCAAGTGGAGTTAATTAATGATGGGATGACGGTAATACTCGTTATTGAGGGAAAAGAATATCAAATTGATAATTTATTGTTTGGCAATCGAGAGTTAGGGACGATTGTAATTGTTAGTGGTGAAGATGGGATTGAAAGTTATCATTATTTAAATGAACTTGAAGAGTTACCAATGCCCGAAAGTGATGATCCCTTTTTAGAGTTTAAATATTATTTGGGTAATGGTTGGGCTAAAATAGCATCTTTAGAGGAGTTAAAAGAATACTATTATTATGATTGCCTTATTTTAGAACCCGTCTTTGGTATTTTAAATTTAGCAAGTCTAAAGGAGTATTTGTTATCTTATCAGTATCTTTATTTAGAAGACTATAAAGGTTTACAAATGATGTATGACTTAGAGACTCATAAAGTAACCGCTGCTAATTATGAGTTTGAATTTAAAGAAGATAAAGTTGTTTTTACCACTAGTGAAGGCCTTTATTTTGAATTTGATAATCGTGATGATATCAACTTAAGAGCGTTGGATGAAGTGTTTGAGGGACTAGTGGATGATTATTTAGAAGTCAGTTATTTTATTGTTTTAAATAAAATACTAACGGAGGAAATAATACCAGTGTACCAAGACCGCGATTATTATCAGTTTAATGTTTTTAGAGGTGGTTATCCTCTTGAGTATTATGGTGAATTTCTAATGTTTGCTAGTTGTGAATTGACTGTTAGTGATGAGATTTCAATCGTTTTTGAAAAAGAAGAAAATGACTTAAATGAGTTTAATCTAATTTCCAATAAAGGAGTTAACTTTAAGCTTAAATTAGTTGATTCAAGTTGGTATGAGCGCCCTCAAGAGTTTATGTTCAATATTTTTGATGATATTTATTTGGATGATATTTATTTAGATGATAGTTTAGTGGAGAGGTATGAATATTATCATGAGGATAAACAACTATATTTAAATTACTTCGATATTAAAACTCCTGAAGGAGTAATTGGAGAACTATTAGGAAGAGAAATGTTTGTTATTGAAGGGTATGAAGGGTTTTATTATTACTTTAATGATCACCTTGAAGTCTTTAACAGCGAAGAAGAGTTAGTTGAGTATTATTTTTATGATGATGAAAAGTATTATATTTTTAACGATGGAGTTTGGTATTTAACGGTTAAAGAAGGCTTTAATTTACCAGAATTTCTCGCTTATTTAAGTAATGACGACTTTGAGCGTTATGATTATGAATATGGTTTTAATAATGATTTTATTAGTATCGAAATTAATATTTATGATGGTTTTATTAATTTTTGGATGTTTGATGATTGGTTTCATTTAAGAGATAGGGATGCTTCGGAGAGTGGAGTGGACTTTACTAATGCAGTAGCGGATGAATTGGTTGCCTTTAGAAAACAAGGCAGTGTCGTTGGAATTGAAGGACTATATGCGTTTACTTGGTATGACTACTTTAAAGTATATCAATCAGGGTTTACTAAAGAAGTTACTAATCAAGAGTTAGGAACGGTTAGTTTTGATAATGAGGGAATATTTATTTATTTAAATTGGGAAGAAAAGAGATATTTAGTAGAAAACATTTATCTTTTTGACTTTAATAAAGGCCCTTTAATTTTTATTGATGATGATTATTATTTCTTTGAAGAATTAACGGAACTACCAATTATAGAAAGCCCAGAGCCATATTTAGAGTTTTGGTATTATCAAGTTCTTAATAGTTGGCGAGAGATCTATTCGTTAGATGATTTATATTATTACTGGGGAGATGATGTTGTTGTTTTAGAGCCTCGTTATCGGTTGGTTGAAATAGATGATCTCATTGACGCGCTTTCAAGTTATGATTATTTAGGCTATTATGATTATAATAATAATTATGTTAAATACGATATTAACAATGATGTTATTAGTGGTGAAGGGTATCAAATTACATTCAGTGATGAAGCAATTAGTTATTATGAAGGTGATGAGATTAAAGTCAGTACCCTATTAACGTCAGAAGATTCATTTTTCACCTTTGTTTATGAAGTTTGCGATTACCGAGAGGATTATTCTTTTGATTATCTTTTAAGAGAACAACTAGCTTTGAGATTTGTTATCATTGGGGAAGCAGAACTAGAAGGGGAAGATAATTCATATTTGATTAATGTTTTTGAATCTTATTTTTGGATTGAATATTATGATAATTATTTCTTTTATAATAATCAGCAATTGTTTTTAGGAAATAACCCTAGTTAGTAATTAAAGCAAGACAAAAAGGCTCAATTTATCAACCTTGGGTCTTTTTTTATGTTATAATCGCTATTGTCAGTAAAAAGATGGAGGCTTGTTAGGATGAAAAGAAAATGGTATTTTATCGTAGTGTTATTGTTGCTGTTTTTAGGTGGTTGTAAGAAAAACACTACAAAGTTTGAGGTAAGTTTTGATTTAAATTATCCTGGAGGAACTCTTTTAACTCGAGAAGTTAAAAAAGGAGAAACAGTAGAAAAGCCAACCGATCCTTTAAGAGAAGGTTACTTGTTTTTGGACTGGTACTTAGATTTAGAGGATGAAGAAGCTTTTGATTTTATCACTCCAATAACTAATGATATTATTTTGCTTGCGAAATGGGAAGCTGTTTTATTACCCGACCAAGTCTTAGTTATTTTTGATTATCAATATGATAATAAAAGGGAAGAATTTATTGTAAATATAGGAAGTTTATTAGATGAGGTTGTTCCAGGCGAAAGAGAAGGTTATTTATTTGAAGGTTGGTTTTATGAGGCTGATTTATTTGATTTTGAAACTGCTATTGAAGAAGAGATAACTTTGTATGCTTTTTGGATAAAGGCTGAATATACTTTAACGCTACCAGATGAGGTCACTGCTAATGTTGATGTTAGTAATAAGGTTTCTTATGGGGAAGAGGTTATTCTTACAATTTATTTAGAAGCTGGAGTAACAATTAAAAGTTTACTTATTAATGATGTTGAAGTTAAAACAGATATTATTAATGAGAATAAGTATCATTTTATTATTAAAGAAGATACTGAAGTCAAAGTCTTATATAATTATCAATTAAGCGAAGCAACCATTAAATCTAGATCTAAAATAACAACCGATATTGCGGATGGAGACGCTAGTTATAATTTAAATATTACAAATGATGGGGCTTCATCTTTGGAAGTAATATTTAACACCAATAGTGGTTCTACTAAGTCAATTTTTAATAATGGTTCTTTGGAAACGAGATTATATCCGGGTAGTGGTAATGGTAGTGCTTTAATTATTAAAGTAGAAGAAGGATATGAGATAGTTGAAATAGTAATCTCAACTGCTGCTCAAAATGCTGGATTTAGTATTAATGGAGAAGGAAAATACATCAATACTAATAGTAGTAAAGTAATTGAGTTGATTGATCCTAGTGAGAGCGTTGAAATTAAAAACATTGCTGAGGCAACCTCAGGAAATAGGGTAGACATTAAAGAAATTACTATTAAATATAAAGTTATTATTGGGGATGGAATTGATATAAAACCACCTCTTATTACACTAAAAGAGGATGTTAAAACTATTTATCAATTTGGTGATGTCTGGGACTATGAAGAGGCTTTGAAGTTTGTTTCGGTAACTGATAATAAAGATAAAAGAGATGATCTTGTAGTTTGGTTAAATGATGATGAATTGCAAAGTGCTTTAATTATCAATGGTGAAAGTATTTTTGATTTAGAAGGCAGTTATGAAATTACTTATTATAGTAAAGACTTAGCTGGCAATGTTGGCGAACTTACCATCACGATTAGGGTTTTTGAGACTTTAGAAAATCTTTTAGAAAGTATTGATTATAAGGGATATGGGGGCTATTATAATGATTTAAATCAAAGTAATGATGTTATTACGGAGATGGCTTATTTATTAAGAGAAACCATTGGTTATGTTACTTATGGTGATGCTCGTTATTTATACGTTCCTTTTGATGATCATCATCAAGTAGTCTTATATGATGATCCTAGTAGTGCTGCTTATGGTTTAGTTCCCAATAGTTGGGGTAGCGGAGGAAATATTACTCTTAATAATGGGGTTTCTTTAGTGATGGATAGAGAGCACGTTTGGGCTTGTAGTGATATGAGAATCGCTCCCCAGAACAATAGTAAATCGAATAAGGAATATAATCCTTATGTTATAAATAGTGGACAGATGGATTACCGTCCAAGTAATACAAATAGAGGTCATTATAGTGATCTTCATAATTTATGGAATTCGGTGGCGAGTGAAAATAGGAGCCATGGTGACCGTTTTTATGGCGAAGAGGGAGGCCCTAGTGCTACTCCTTATTTAAGAAATAGTATTTATTATCCTGGTGAAGAATATATTGGTGATATCGCGAGAATCTTATTTTATATGACTTTAATGTATCCGCATCTCACTTTGGTAGAAACCGGAGATAAAAACGCAATAACAGGAAGCATTTACTATGGCTATTTAGATGTTCTACTTTATTGGAATGAAATCGATCCGCCAAGCGAATATGAAATAGCGAGAAATGAAATGATTTTTAATTTACAAGGCAATAGAAACCCCTTTGTTGACTTTTATGAAGAAGGGTTTGCAGAAAAGTTATTTATCTTTGGCGATCCTAACGTTTTAGATTAAAAACTATTTTAAAATAGAAGTCTCTTTTAAAAAAAGAGGCTTTTTTTATGGTCGTTTTTAAAGACTTTTATTAAACATTATTTTATAATAAATTAACAAAGAAGGTGATGAGGATGAAAAGAACCATTAGTTTAATCGCTTTGTTAGTGACGTTATTATTAGTTAGCTGCGGCAAACTAAATTTTTCTAATAAAGTGATTGTTGAATTTGATACTAAGGGCGGCAGTGAAATTGGTAGTAAAATTCTTAACAAGGATGCAAGCTTAAATGAACCTAACCCGCCCACTAAAGAGGGATATAGTTTTTTAGGCTGGTATAGTGATAGCGATTATGACAATGAAATTGAAAGCTTTCCTCTTACCATCGAAAGGGATCTTATTTTATATGCAAAATGGGAAATAAACACTTATAGCCTTACCTTTTTAGTTGATGAAGAAGTTTACTTTTATCAAGAACATCAATTTAATGAAGAAGTTTTAATACCTTTAGAACCCCACCAAGAAGGCTATACTTTCGGTGGTTGGGATCTAGAAATACCGTTTTTAATGCCTGGTAATGATTTAGTAATTACTGGTAACTTAATTAAAAATAGTTCGGCACTTATTTTTCATTATTCTGAAAATGAAAATGAGACTGTTAGCTATCAATACCCCGAGGAAACGAGCGCTCCTACAGAACCAGAAAAAACTGGTTATCGCTTTCTAGGCTGGTATTTAGAGAGCGAACTAGAAACTGCTTTTATTTTTGGTAATCCGCTTTTAAAGGACTATGATCTTTATCCAAAATGGGTAAAAGAGTATCAAATTTCATTTGTTGAAAATGGCGGCACGAAAGTAAATACCTTAATATTGACTGAAGAGGACGATAGAGAATTTACCAATTTCAGAAAAAGAGGGTAATACTTTTTTAGGATGGTATTATGATGAAGAATTATTAATGCCTTTCTCATTTTCAAATGAGCTTACAGCTGATTTCACTTTATATGCTAAATGGGAACCTAATACTTACAGTCTTACTTTTTTAGTCGATGAAGAAATTTATTTAGAAAAAGAATATTACTTTAATGAAGCGATAGAAACAGTTCAACTTCCCCAACTAGAGGGTTACACCTTTAGTGGTTGGGATGTGGAAATACCGTTATTTATGCCTAGTAATGACTTAGTTATTAAAGGTGAATTTGGGCTTAATAGCTATCAAATAAGTTTTTATTTAGATGAAGAGGAATATAGTTATAATTTTCTTTACAACGAAGAGATTAATTTAGAGGAGCCTTTTAAATCGGGCTATTATTTTAAAGGTTTTTATTGGGATAGTGAATTTGAGGAGCCATTTAATTTAGTTAAAATGCCAGCGACTAATTTAATAATTTATCCTTATTTTACTTTAGATAATTATTTAGACCATCAAGATTTGATTTTAAATGTTTATCAAGAAAATATTAATAGCGTCGTGGGACTTTATTATGAAAGAGAGTTTGTTAGTAGTGGTTTTTTCTATAAAAGAACAGAAATAAATAACAATTATCTTTATTATGGCTTAACGGTTTACGAAGAGGGTTTAGATTATTTAGATTTTGAAGTCGTTTCTCCTAGCGACCAAATTTTACATGAGATTAATAATTATGCTTATTATAGTGATTATGGCTTAATTGTCTTTACGATGGAGTCTAACAAAGAATATGGGGTAGTAACTATCAGCGAAAAAGATGTTGTTTTAGGTGAAGACATTTACTTTTTCGGTCTTCCTTCGGCCGATTTAACCGCGCCAGTTTTTAGAGAAGGAATGCTTAGTAAAAAAGAAGATGATTACTTGATGTTTGACAGTAGTGTTAATATTGGTGATCTTGGCGGACCGCTTTTTAATTTAAGTGGCGAGGTTATTGGAATCGCGGTTGACTATCTTAGTTATTTTAATGATTTAGGTGATGATGAATATATTTTTGGCTATGGTTTAAATAAAGCTTTAAAATTAGCAGTTTTTAAAGAGTATTTATTAATGCTGCAATTGGATAATTTAAATGGAGATTTAACGAAGCAAGGAGGATTAGACAATTATCAACCTAGAAGTGAATATGAAGCCTTACAAATTGCTTTAATTGATGAGATTATTGACGCTAACGTTTTTATTCTTGATGGGGAGAAATTGGTTAGCCCAGCAGTAGTTGTTAAAAGAGAAGGCAATGCTTATTATTTTCTTACTAAATATCGAGAAGAAATTATTACTTCATTTGACTATTTAACTATTAAAGTAGGAGAAGCAAATTACTTCCCGGATAGTTATTATTACGATAACGAAGAAAAGATTATTATCATTAAGTTTGAAAGCTATTTAAATTTAAAAGTGGTTCCTCTTAGTGAGAGCGAAATAGTGGTTGGAGAGGGTCTTGTTTTTGGTGGTGCCGATACCAGTAACGCAAAACACTATTTTACTAAAGGAATGGTTAGTAAAAGCAGTAAGGATGATAGCGATTATTTTATGGTTGATGGCCCAGTAAACTATTATCAAATTGGTGCTGGAGTCTTTAATTTTAGATCAGAATTAGTAGGCATTTTGGCTGATAAAAGTTATCAATATGAACGCGATGAAGAAATATTTATTGTTGAGAGTATTACTTCAGCTTATCGAGTAAATAAAGTAATGGAAGTTTTAAATAACAGTGAACTTTTAATTGAAAACAGTAGTTTTTTAATGCCAAACGAAACATCAGAGAATAGTTATCAAGCAAAAGGGCTTTATGAAGAAAAAGAAATCACTCTAATAGCTAATTTGCTAGACAGCGTCGTTAATGTTATTACCGATAAAGGTCATGGTTCAGGAACGATTTATTATAAGGAAGAATTAGAAGATGGTTATTTATATTATCTTTTAACTAATAAACACGTTATCGATGGAGGAGAAGATCTTAAAGTTAAAACCAACGATAACATTACTCATCTTATCGAGAGTTATTATCAGTTTGATAATTATGATATCGCAGTCTTGAGGTTTAAAAGTGATCTCTTATATCCTATTAAAGAAATAAAAGATTTTTCTATTAACTATCAAACAATGCCGGGAACGATTGTTTACGCCGCCGGCACTCCTCTTAGTTTAGAATATTTTAATCTAGTAACTAAAGGAGTAATCGGTTATGGCAATCTTAAACATGATCAGGTTGATGATTTAGCGCTTTATGTAGATGTCGCTTTAAATCCAGGTAATAGTGGTGGAGCACTTTTTAATTATGAAGGCGAATTTATTGGAATTAACACCGCAAAATACACTAACTACCATAATGCTTTTCAAAGCGATTTCGCAAGAGGTGCTAGCATCGTTATCGATTTAAGTAAAGTTAAAGCTGAAATATTAGCTCTTCAAGAAGAAGGCTTTGTTGTTTTTCAGAGGAAAGTAATGTTAGGAATTACCATTGTGTCTATTGTAGATTACCAAACAGAATATGGTTATGATTATTTCCCTTTGGGATTTTATGGTTTGGTAGTAATGAATATCGACGAAACTAGAGGTGCTTTTGGTGTCTTAGAAGTAGGTGATAATTTATATAAAATTAATGGTAAAAAAATTTATGGCACTGAGATTGTTGCTACTGAACTTAACAAACTTCAACGGGGAGACATTATTGTAGTAAAGGTAAAAAGAATCGTTGATAATGAGTGGGTTAGTTTAGAATTAGAAATAATATTAAAATAAAAAAAGCAAAGTTTTAAAACTCTGCTTAAAATCTTTTCTTAGTTATTTTTTATAAGCGATCGCGTCTATTTCCACTAAGACATCTTTAGGTAACCTACTAACTTCTAAAGCTACTCTTGCTGGTTTGTGTTCATAAAAGAAATAACTATAAACATCGTTCATAACATTAAAGTCATTTAAATCTTTTAAATAAACATTGCATTTAACGATGTCTTCTTTACTCATGTTAGCTTCTTTTAAAATCGCTTCAATGTTTAAAAGAGCTTGTTTAGTTTGATTTTCAATACCACTAACGACTTCGTTAGTTTCTGGGTTAATTGGAAGTTGTCCAGAAAGATACAAAGTCTTTTCTACTAAAACTGCTTGGGAATAAGGACCGATTGCTTTTGGAGCCTTATTAGAATGGATTTTTTGCATAATTTTCACCTCAATAATAGTTTAACATAAGAGAGAGTGAAATCGTTTTAGAGTTGGAAATTTACATAAAAAAATGTTATAATAAAAGATGGAGGTTTTAAATATGAATGTAGAAAAATTAAAAATGATGAAAGAGAACAAAGGCTTTATTGCCGCCCTCGATCAAAGTGGAGGTTCTACTCCTAGAGCGCTTAAACTATATGGAATAAGTGAAGATAAATACCAAAATGATGAAGAAATGTTTAATTTAGTTCATGAGATGAGAACGAGAATTATTAAAAGTTCTTCTTTTACTAATGATCATATTGTCGGAGCGATTTTGTTTGAAAAAACAATGGATGATAAGATCGATGGTAAATATAGTGCTGATTATTTATTTGAAGAAAAAGGAATTTTACCTTTCTTAAAAATAGATAAAGGCTTAGCCGCTTTAAATAATGGCGTCCAATTGATGAAACCAATTGATAATTTAGCACCTTTATTAGAAAGAGCAGTTAAAAGAAATGTCTTCGGAACGAAAATGCGCTCCGTTATCAAAGAACTGAACGAAGCTGGTATTGAAGAAATTGTAAAACAACAATTTGAAATTGGTAATGAAGTTATTAAAGCTGGATTAGTACCGATACTAGAACCTGAAGTCGATATTAATAGTGCTAATAAAGCAGAAATTGAAGCAGTATTGCTTAAATATCTTCTTAAGTATTTAAACTTACAACCAAGCGACTCCAGATTAATGTTTAAACTAACAATTCCTTCTAAAGCAAATCTTTATTTGCCACTTATCGAGGATGAAAGAGTAGTTAGAGTAGTTGCTTTATCAGGTGGATACTCAAGAGAAAAAGCGAATCAATTACTCGCTTTAAATAAAGGACTAATTGCGAGCTTCTCCCGTGCCTTTACAGAAGGATTAAATGCTAACCAAACCGAAAAAGAATTTGATCAGCTAATGTTAGCGTCAATTAAAACAATTTACGAAGCATCTATAAAATAATTGACATTTGATTATTAAAAGACTAGCCCTCAAGGTTTAGTCTTTTTTTAACCTTAAATCTCAAAACATGTTAAAATAATAAAAGGTGGTAGAGTGAAAAATTTAGCGAAAAAAATTAAAACTATTCGCCAAGAAAGAAATATCTCTCCTCTTGATGTGGCGAGAAAATTGGCAGTCGATTTAGAAGAGGTTTTAAGCTGGGAAGAAGGAACTAAAGAACCTAGTGTCGAAATGTTAAAAAAGTTATCTTTAGTTTATAATATTTCTTTAGAGGCTTTTTTTCAAGAAGAAGAGATAGAAAGGGAAGAGATTACTAACAAGGAAGAATATCTTTGTCTTTGGTGTGAGCGGCGATTCTCATCTTCAAACTTAGCCCAAAAAGATCCTTACCCCCTCTGTTTTGATTGTCAAAGGATTAAAGAAAATAATTATCACCAATTTAAGAAAGGACTTAAAAAGTCCCAAGAGAAAATTAAAAAAAGAGCGAAAAGTAATATCAATAATACCCTTTGGCTCAATTATATAATGATTATTAGCTTCTTTTTATTAGTACTACCTTTTACTAATAGTTTTAATAATTACCGCGGATATTTGTTTATTTTACAATTGTATTTAGTAATTAGCAGTGTTAACTATCTAACTCTTTTGCATTTCAAAGGTTTCATTTATAAAAGTGCTAGAGCAGTCTTAAAAATTAGCTTTTTCCCACTTATAAAACTTTTAAAACATCACATAAAAGGGCTTATAGTTGCGATTATCCTCAAAGCTTTTTTAGGAATAATTTTCTTTTTGTTAGCTCTTTTGGGAACGGTGTTAGGAAATCTTTTTCTGCTTTTAATGAGTCCTTTAGCTTTTCCTTTTACAGTATTTAAATATCGGAGGAGTGTTAGTTATGAAAGTTTATGAAATAAAAGAATATCTTCTTAAAGAGGAGGAAACGTTAGCTTTAAAAAGTGAAGAGTTTAATAAACTTGGTTTTGAATTGTTAACGACGGAAAAAGTTGACGAGAGTCAAAAACTGATTTTAAGAAGAGATAAAAATTTAACTAATTTTACTGCTTTAAAAGCTTTGGAGAAAGAAATTGATCAGTTAGAAAATCTTATTAATGAATATCAAATTCTTACTAACAAGATTAATGGTTTAAATGCCGTCCCTAATGTTTTTTTAAAAATGATGAAAAGCTTTGCTTTTTTAGGTTTTTTAACGATGGTGGGGTTAATGATTTTTAATTATTTTATAAATAATAAATTACTAGTAATTGTCTTTTTAATAAGTAGTGTTTTAATGTTGTTGTTTTTCTTGATTTTGTTTTTTAAAAAGCGAAAAAGCTTTCTTTTTAAAACTGAAATTAAAGAGATAAAAGCTGAGATTGAGAGCTATTTTACTGTTGCTGGTAGGCTTGAGAAGGTTGTTAAATAGTCAAAGAGGCGTTGTTGGGGGAGATTTTAAATATAATAACTTAGATAAAAACACATTTAACTATACAAATAGTAAAAGTTTAGATAGAATACTTTGTAGGAGGATTTGAAAGTGATGAAAAAAATATTAATGTTTATAATACCACTCTTATTGGTTTTAGTTTTAGTAGGGTGTGGTAAAAATAAAATTAAACCACCAAAAGAGTTAGCTTTAAATGAAGATGTTTTAGTGTGGGGTGAAGTTAAAGGTAGTGACGGTTATATTGTTGTTGTCGATAAGAAGGAGTATCCTATTACCGCTGAAAACTTTGATTTATCGGAGTTAGTATTAGAAAATGGCGATTATAAAATAGTTGTATATGCTGTCAAAGGTGATAAGCGCTCAAAAGCTTCAAAGAGCGTTACTTATAGTTTCTTTTATGACGTTGATAGAAATGAAATGTTGGCGAGATTATTGGAAATTATTGATGAGGATTACCGATTAAATATGAATGAAGATGATTTCGACTTTCTCTATCAATACGACGAATATGTCGATGCTTTGGAAACCGCAATTATTATCGTTGATGTTTTTCTTAATAATAAAGTAAGCGAAGAAAAAATGAGCAGTTTGATGACTTTAATTGCAGATATTAGTAATGATGACGATGATCAATTTACAATTATTAAAAACACAATTGAAGGATTTTTCGCTTTAAACCTAGGAGCGAAGACGATGACTGATTTTATGGTTGCGATGGTTAAAAGAATTGCTGAATTATTAGAAGATGAAGGTGAAGTTGTGTCAATTTATCAAATGGTACTGGAAAATGAAGCTGATGCTCATCAACTGATTTATCAAGTTGTTAAATATTTAAAAGATGCAGAAAGCCTTTTAAACTGGGAACTTATTGATAATTTGAAGGAGCTTTTTGAAGGCGGCGATGTCGATGAGGAAGAACTTTTCGAAATTATGCAAAACTTTTTAACTGCCTTTAAAAACAAACTTCCAAACCAAGAGTCGTTTCAGTTGTTTTATCAAGCGCTATTTGCCTTAGTAGGAAGCTTTTTAGAGAAAGCTGAATTTGATTTTAATATTGATGTTTTCAATGAAGAAGTTGTTACCTTAGCTAAAGTGTCACGTAATAGAATTTTAGTTAGTATGAAGCTAATGTTAAGCTTCGACTTTAATTACTTTAGTGAAATTAAAGAAATAAGCGAAAACAATCATTTAAGAGAAGAAGAAATAGCTTTAGAAGTCTTTTTAAAATCATACCAAGTTATTAAAGGATTTTTAGAAGATAATAAAGAATTGATAGAAGAAATACCACATCAAGAATTTAAAGCGATGTCTTTAAAGCTCTTTGAAGCTTTAATTCCTATTATGTTAGAGAACATTACAGCGGCTTTTTATTCCGAAGATTTAGATCTTATTACTGAAATTATTGTTAATAGTTATGGAAGCCTGCTCGACTTAAATTATTATGGCGAAGACTTTATTTTTGAATTATTAGATTTACTTTTTGAAAGTGATGGTTCGCTTGTAAGACTCTTACTAGAAAACAATAATTTAAAAAATCAAATAAAGTTTTTTGAAGAGTTGATGATTGAAGTAATTCCTTATTTAAAGATTGCTAATAGAGCACTTTTAGATGATAAGTTATTGCCAGCAATTATTGAAGTGTTAGAATTGCCATTTATTATTTCAATGGAAGATATGGAAAATATATCAGAATACCATAATTTCTATAGTGATGTTAAGGATGATTTAAAAGAACTACTTATTCTTGTTGTAGAGTTAGAAGATGAGTACGTCATCCAATTAGAAAATTACTCTTTTACTGAACAAGCTAGCATTTGGGGAAGCACTTTTGAAGAAGCGTTGATATTAACTCAAATAATGTTAATTAATGAAAATATCTTAAAAATTAGAGTAGAAGAAATAGTCGCTAAAGTAGATGTGATTTTAACGAAGATTGATGAGGCTGGATTTGATGTTTTCGATGAAGGTGAAAAAGCAGAAGTAATTTCTGAGTTGTATAATATTATCGATGAAATATATGATGGTTTAGCAGAATTTAAAGATTGGGATTATGAAGGAACATTAACCGAAGATCAATTAGAACAATTAAACGATTTCCTTGATGGTCTTGATTGGTAAATAAAACTAAAACTTAATAAAATTTATGTAAGGGGTTAAGAATTGCTTAATCCCTTTTTTAAAATGTGGTAAAATTAAGCAATGATGGAGGTTTTAATGTGAAAAAAATAATTAATGTAATAATACTAATATTAATGATGGTGGTATTAAGTAGCTGTAATTTGCTTGGTTCAGACGAAGTTAGATTAACTTTTGATAATGGTGATGGAGTGGTAATTTATGAGATTGTTCAAGCCCCTTTAACTAAGGTGGTTTTACCAGAAGAACCTGTCAAAGCTGGTTATTTTTTCGTTGGTTGGGATAAAACTGTTCCTGTTATTATGCCTGATAAAAATATGAACTTTAGTGCTCTTTGGATTAAAGCGGATGATGGTTTATTTAGGGTTACATTTAAAATTCAAGGCCACGCTGATCTTATTTTTTATTATCAATATCAAGAAGAAATAATGATTCCTGAAGATCCTCATATTGAAGGATTTGTTTTTGGAGGTTGGGATAAAGAAATACCAACTTTAATGCCTGCTAAAGATTTAGTTTTTGTGGCTCAACTTCAAACTAACACTTCTTCTAATCCAGAAGTTAACGCTGTTTACAACTTATTAAATCAATTGTATTATCAAGAACTTCCTTTAGATTTAAGTAAAATAACTAAAGTAGACCAACTTTATCAATACTTAGATCCCTATACTTTTTTATATCAAGCTGATACGAGAGCTATCGATCAAGAAGAGAATTATGTTGGTTTAGGAATTACAGTAAATCAACTTCCTGAAGGATTATTAGTGGTTGATATTAACCTTAATAGCGCTATTGATGAGTATTTATATGTTGGTGATTTAATTGTTAGTGTTGATGGAATTTATTTAGCGGAAGTTGAGTTTGATGAGAGAGTACCATTAATTAGAGGTGAAGTAGGAGAAAAAAAAGTTATTGGCATTAAAAGAATGGGTGAATCTCATCAATTCGAATTTACTTTAGCTGATATTAATAACGAGAGCGTTACTAAAAAGTTATTTGATAACGTTGGTTATCTTTATATCAATCGTTTTGGACCTGATACAGCAACTAAATTTAATCAAGAATTAAAAAGCTTAGAAAATGAAAATATTACCGAGCTGATTATCGATGTTAGAAATGATGGCGGCGGTTATTTAGATGCGGTAGTTGCGATCTTAAGAAATTTCATTGTAAAAAACGATCCCTTCTTAACAATTTATAATGTTAAAGCCGAAAACAAAAGAACTTATAGTCCGGTTTTAAACGAGAAAAAGCCTTATCATATTACTGTTTTAGTAAATGAAAATAGTGCTAGCGCTTCAGAAGTTTTAGCAGAGGCTTTAAAACAAGAAGGTTATGATGTTTTTGGAACGGTAACTTACGGTAAAGACGTTTATCAAGCTGGTTATTTAATTGGTCAAATGTATCCAGATCTATTTGCTAGTGATATCGTTTTAAACGTTACTTTAGGTTATTGGTATCCTGCTAATGAAAAACGCGTTACCGAAGGAGTAACACCGACAATAACTCATCCTCAAACTGGAATATTAAGTCTTTCCTATCCCGCCTTAACTAAAACTTTTAAACGAGGCGACAGCGATTCTTTAATTGAAACATATCAATATTTAGTCAATTTAAAAGTTCCTCATAATTATGAAAGAGGACTCTTTAATGAGACTTTTGAAAACGCCTTAAAGAGTTATCAAGAAAATAATAATCTTAGTATTACTGGTGAATTAGATTTAAGTACTGAAATGCATTTAATCGACTATTATCGCACTTTAATTAAAGATAGTAGTTATGATAATCAATTAAACAGTTTATTAGCATTATTAACTAAATAAGCAACTATAAATATTTAAATTTTTATGTTAAGATAAAGAAAACGCAAAGATGAGGGGGAAAGAGATGAAAAAAGTAGTAGGATTTGGATACCATAAAACAAATGCTGTTTATATGAGACGTTTTAAAAACGGCAAATGGGAGAGCGGTAAATTAGTTAAAGAAGATCAATTTTCAATTTCAGTAATGGCTCCAGCACTCCATTATGGACAACAATGTTTTGAAGGATTAAAAGCCTATTTAAGAAAAGATGGAAAGGTTAATTTATTTAGAATTAGTGATAACGCAAGAAGGTTTCAAAGTTCTTGTGAGAGGCTTTTAATGCCTCAATTGCCAGTTGAAGATTTTATTGAAGGAGTAAAAGCGACAGTTTTAGAAAATAAAGATTTTTTACCACCTTATGGAACAGAGGGAACTTTATACATCCGCCCCTTAATGATTGGAGTGGGCCCAAAATTAGGCTTAGGAGCAGCTGATGAGTTTTTATTTATCGTAATTGTTTCACCTGTAGGAGCTTATATTGGTGATCCAAAGCCAATTAAAGTCGTGACATCCGAGTATGATAGAGCAGCCCCATTTGGAACGGGAGATGTTAAAGTTGGGGGGAATTATGCAGGTTCCGTTTTTGCTTTAGAAATAGCGAAAAAAGAGGGTTTTCAGGACGTTTTGTTTTTAGACCCTAAAACACATACTAAAATCGAAGAGGTGGGAGCGGCAAACTTTTATGGAATTACTTTTGATAATAAGTATCTAACCCCAAAGTCACCATCGATTTTAAATAGTATTACTAATAGAGCATTAAAAACACTTGCCAAAGATAAACTAGGTTTAGAAGTAATTGAAGGTGATATTTATATCGACAAAATGGAGCATATTAAAGAAGCGGCGGCTTGCGGTACAGCCCTTTTAATTACTCCGATTGGTTCTATTACTCACTTAGGCAAAACATTTACATTTACTGACCATGAAAAGATTGGACCTTATTCTCAACAATTAAAAGAATTATTAACCGGAATTCAATTTGGTTCAATTGCTGATCCTTATGGTTGGATTACAACAATAAATTAAAGGAGCGATTATAATCGGTCTTAAATTAATCGACATTCACACTCATTTAATTCCTTTCGTTGATGATGGTGTTAGTTCTTACGAAGAAGCTTTAAAAATTATCAAACTAATGATAGAAGATGGAATTGAAGAAATTGTTTGTACGCCTCATTTTCAATCAGGCGCTACGAGAGCAACTAAAGAGATTCAAGAGGAAAATTTTTATAAATTAAAAGAACTAGTCCAAAAAGAAGCACTAGCAGTAAAGTTATTTTTAGGTTACGAAGTTCGTTTTCGAGATTACTTAAATCCTGATTATCAAAAACTTACTATTAATGGCAGTAAGTATTTGTTGTTGGAGTTTAGTTTTTATACTTATTTGGATATTTATCCTATTATAGAAGAACTAACCGAAGCAGGCTTTAAAATTATTATCGCTCATATTGAAAGATACTCTTATTTAAATTTTGAAGACTATTATCGTTTAGTGGAAATGGGAGTATTACTACAAGTAAATTCAAAGCCGATAGTTTATCCAGAATCAGAAGCGAGAATTAAACAAATAAGAAGACTTTTTAAAGAAAAATTAGTCAGTTTTGTAGCTAGTGATGTGCATAATTTAACTAGCCGTCCTAATTATTTAAAAGAGGCTTATGAAATCTTAAAAAAGGAATTACCAAAAGACTATTTAGAAGCAGTTTTTTATAATAACGCGAAAAAAATATTAACTAGTTAAAAACATCCTTCGCTAACAAGGCCGCCGCTAAAGCGGGGTCTTTTCTAGGTTTTGTAATAACAAAGTTTTCATCAATAGAAAGAATCTTTTCAATTAACTTTTTATTAAATAAGGACTTACTATTACCTAGACTACCGACAATTACAAGCCTAGGTTTAGTGAGCTTAATTTCTTTATAAACAGTTAGAACACATTCCTTAAGTTCTTCGGTCGCTTTTTCAATAATATCTTGAGCGTAAGGATCGTTTTCAAACTTAGTGACTAGTGGTGCAAGGCTAGCTATTTTAGTGCGAGAATAAGTTTTAAAAACATCAGCAAATTCATTAATATTGTTGAGGCTTAAACGTTCATAAACAGCTTCTAAAAAAGGAGTGATTTTAAGTCTTTTATCATAACCTTTTACTGTGTATATTAACGCCATCAAACCTAAATAGTAAGCCGAACCTTCATCGAGACTTTGATAGCCCCAGCCGCCGCACTTATGAGATTTGCCATTGTTGTTGCCGTAGCAAACCATACCAGTTCCAGAAATTAAAACAATTCCTTCATTAAAGGAATCTCCGCTGGCTAAAGCATTTACCATATCGCTGTCAACAGTTATTTTAGAGTTGTTATCGAAAAATGGTAGCTTTTTTAATTCCTTCAAAACGGTGTTTCTATCATTATTAGTAGCGATGCCTCCAAGCCCAATAAAAGCACTTTTAAAAGTTCTTGTTTGGTTAAAATCAGATACTATATTTTGGATAACTTCAGTTGTTTCTTTTAAGCTCACAGTATCAATGCTACTAGGACCACCACTTTGTGAAAAAAGTATTTTTCCTGCGTCATTAATAATGACTATTTTTGTTTTTGTTCCGCCGCCATCAACACCTAAATATAAGTTCATTTTAGTCTCTCCTCTAAGCTTTATTATACAAAAAAAGTTAGTTATTTTAAAGGATTTAATGTATAATTGGTTGTGGTGATAAAATGAGTGTGATTTTTTTAAAACCCCAATTTAAGTATCGCATTTGGGGAGGAAATAAATTAAAAGAAGATTATTATTCTATTGCTCCTGATAAAACTGGTGAGGCATGGTTAATTAGTGGCCACCAAAATGGCTCTACAGAAATTATTAATGGGCAATATCGAGGGAGTTTGTTAAAGGATTTTTATCTGACGAATCCTAATTTATTTAATGATGAAAATAAGGATCAATTTCCTCTATTAGTTAAACTCATTGATGCTGCTGACAATTTATCTGTTCAAGTCCATCCCGATGATAAAATGGCCTTAGAATACCATTCTTTAGGGAAGACTGAATGTTGGTATATTATCTCTGCAACTGATGAAGCAGAGATCATTTATGGCCATAATGCCTTAACTAAGGAAGATTTTATCACTAAAGTTAAAAATAAAGATTGGGAAAACTTGCTAAGACGAAGAAAAGTCAAAGCAGGAGACTTTTATTACCTTCCGGCGGGAATGGTTCACGCAATTAACAAGGGTGTTGTGATTTTAGAAGTTCAACAATCTGCCGACCTTACTTTCCGTTTATATGATTATGAAAGAATAGACAAGGATGGTAAAAAAAGAGAGCTTCATTTAGCTGAAGCAATTGCTGCTACCACTTTTCCTCAACAAGAATATCATTTTCAAAAGGCAAGTAAGAAAATCAACAGCAATCTTATTACAACTCTAACAGATGCTAAATATTTTAAAGTTGAAAAATGGGATTTAAAAGAACAAATAAAAACTGAAAACAATCATTATACTTTAATGGTATTTTTGGAAGGAAGCGGCACTATTAATAATGAATATTATCAAAAAGGCGATGCTTGTATTGTTTTAAGTGACGCTAAAGAAATAGAAATTATTCCAGAAGAAAAGACACTTTTAATAAGTGCTAATAGTAAATAGTATAATGAATAAGGTAACTGCGAGAGGAATAAAAACCCCTTTAATAAAAACAGGCCAAAATTTGGCGGAGATTGTTGTAAACTCGCTTCTTGCTGATGCAGATCAAGAGAATTATCAACTTCATGACGGCGATGTTATTGGAATTACAGAGGCGGTAGTGAGTATCGCTTATAATAACTTTGCAACTCTCGATGAAATTGCAGCTGATATCAATAATAAATTTAAGGGAAACGCTTTAGGAGTGGTTTTTCCTATTTTTTCTCGTAATCGTTTCAGCATGTTGCTAAAAGCTTTTGCAAGAGCTAAAAAAGAACTTTATCTTTTGATGTCTTATCCTAATGATGAGGTTGGAAATCCGATTTTAAAAGTAGAAAAATTAAAGGAAATTAAAGAAGATGTTTTTGATGATAAAGTCTACTTTAAACACTTTAAAGATTATCTCCATCCTTGGACAAAGATGAATATTGTCGATTATTATTTAAAAATAATGAAAGAAGAAAAGGCAAAGGGAAAAATCATTTTTAGTAATAATGCTCTTGATATACTTAACTATACTGATCAAGTTTTAATTAGTAACGTCCATGAAAGAGAAAAAACAAGGAACTTATTTCCAAAGCAAACAAACATTTATACTTTGGCAAATATCTTAACTAAAAGTATTAATGGTAGTGGTTATAATAGTGAATATGGTCTTCTAGGCAGCAATTATTTTACAAGAGAAAAAGTAAAATTGTTTCCATCACACAACGAAGATTTATTAACTACAATCCAAACTTTAATTTATCAAAAAAGAAAAGTACATGTTGAAGTTTTCATTTATGGAGATGGCGCTTTTAAAGATCCGCTAACTGGAATCTGGGAATTATGCGATCCAGTAGTTAGTCCTAGTTATACAAAAACTCTTTTAGGCTCCAAAGCAGAATTGAAGTTAAAATATCTCGCTTTTAATGAGTTAAAAGATTTAGATGAAAGTGAATTTAAAAAAGCATTGTTAGAAAGAAAAAAGTTAAATACTCTTCAAGATTCATTAGGAACGACACCGAGAAGAACGCTTGATTTATTAGGAACACTAGCAGATTTAGTTAGTGGTAGCGGTGAACGACAAACACCAGTAGTTTTAATTCAAAACTTTTTAAAGTAAAGTAACTAGAAAATAGAAATTATAAAGCTTAAAAAACAAGGAGGCTTAAAAATTGTACGACGCAATTATTGTCGGTGCTGGTCCAGCGGGTTTATATAGTGCTTATGAGTTTGCTCTAAAAGCGCCGCATTTAAAAATATTATTAATCGACAAGGGACACGATATTGAAAAAAGGAAATGTCCGATTTTAGAAGGTAAGTTAACTAAATGCCCTCCTAACCCTAAAGGTTATTTAGGTTGTTATCCGGCTTGTAGTATTACTGCTGGTTTTGGTGGTAGTGGGGCTTATAGCGATGGTAAGTTTAATATTACCAATCAGTTTGGAGGTTGGTTAACTGAGTATTTAAGTGATGCTGATGTTTTAGCATTGATTGAGTATGTTGATGAAATCAATCTAGCTCATGGCGCAACAACCGAAATTACCAATCCTACAACTAAAGAAGTTCAAGCGATTGAAAAGAAAGCAAATGCGGTTAACTTAAAATTATTAAAAGCGAAGTTAAGACATTTAGGAACCGAACAAAACTTAATCGTGATGACCAACATTAATAAATGGTTAAAAAAGCGTCTTGAAATGCGTTTTAAAACGGAAATGGTAGATGTTATTATTGAGGCTAATGAAGTAAAAGGAATAGTGCTTAAAAATGGCGAAAAACTTTATAGTAAAAACATTATTTTAGCCTTAGGAAGAGAAGGGGCTACTTCTTTAGTTAAACTTTGCCAAAAACATGATCTTAAAATGACTAATAATCAAGTCGATATTGGTGTTAGAGTTGAAACTAGCAATGCAGTAATGAAAGAAATAAACACCCATCTTTATGAAGGTAAGTTCGTTTATAAAACTAGTCTTAATACAGAGGTAAGAACATTTTGTAGTAATCCAAGTGGTCATGTTGTTATTGAAAATCATAATGGTACAGCAGTGGTTAATGGTCACGCCTTTAGAGATCCTAAACTTGGAACCGATAATACTAATTTTGCCTTACTAGTATCTCATCGCTTTACTGCGCCTTTTAATGAACCAAATGAGTTTGCTCATGCAGTCGCTAATTTAGCTAATAAGTTGGCAGTTGGAGGCGTTATCGTCCAACGGTATGGAGACTTTATTAATGGCAAAAGAACTTCTAAAGAAGGTTTAGAAAAAAATATTATCATCCCTAGTTTAAAAGAAGCTATCGCTGGGGATTTAAGCTTGGTGCTACCATATAAGACAATGCAATCATTAATAGAAATGATGACAGTTTTAGATAAGATAACACCAGGAATCGCGAGTGCTGAGACGCTTTTTTATGGTGTAGAAGCGAAATTTTATAGTGCGCGCCCCGAGATTGATAATAATTTTGAAACTAAAATTAAAGGTTTATATATGGCTGGCGATGGAGCTGGTTTAACAAGAGGGCTTGCTCAAGCAGGAGCTAATGGAGTTTTTCTCGCTAGAGAAATAATTAATAAAAAGGAAAAAGATTAGCAATAAATATGATAAGCTTTTTAGGCATATTCCCCTTTTAGAAGAAAAAGGAAAAGAGTATATGTATTATGGTGAACCGAGATATGAAAGCGATGGGGTTTATGACCAACTTGATGGTACCTATTTAATTGAATCTTATGAGAGTTATTTGCTTTGTACAGCGATAGCGGAATTATTTGGAGAGGTTAATTGGCTTGATATTTTAAGAGATCATCAAATTCAATTAGAAACTGTTTTTAAAGTCGATATCGATAAACAAGAAGCAATAGTAGTTAAAGCACTATTGCTTTATTTAGTAGAGAGTTTGATTTTAGAAGATAAATACATTGACGCTTTAAATAATGGCTTTTTAGTGAAACTATTAAAAAGATTAAAAATACTTACAAAAACTAAAGAAAAGTACTAATAATTACTAATATTAGAGTCTTGTTTTTAAAATGAATTATCAATAATATATTTTAATTTAAAATTATTTGAAATATTTTTTAAGTTTGTTATACTAATTGATGGATGAATACTATAAAAAAATGGAGGAAATATGAAAACAAATTTAGAAATTACTCAAAATATTGTGGGTAAAGATATTAATGTGCTTGCCAAAGAAATTGGTATTAAGAAAGAAGAGATATTTGCTTTTGGCGATGAGATGGCTAAAATCGATTTAAGTTTATTAAAACGATTAGAAAATGAAAAAGATGGTAAATTGATTTTAGTAACCGCAATTACACCAACTCCAGCAGGAGAAGGTAAAACAACGATGAGTATTGGTTTAAGTGATGGTATGAAACGATTAGGCAAAAACGTTATCGTCGCTTTAAGAGAACCATCGTTAGGTCCTGTTTTAGGAATGAAAGGTGGCGCGACCGGAGGAGGACTTGCCCAAATCATTCCTCGCGAAAAGATTAATCTTCATTTTACGGGTGATTTACACGCAATTAGTACTGCCCATAACTTTTTAAGTGCAGCTATTGATAATCATTTATATTACGGTAATGAATTAAACATTGATGAAAAGCGAGTTGTTTGGCCGCGAACACTCGATATGAACGATCGAAATATTAGGCATATTAAAACTAATTTAAGAGATGATACTTTTATTATTACGGCAGCTAGTGAAATAATGGCTATTTTAGCTTTAGCTAGCAGTTTGGAAAACTTAAGAGAAAGATTAAATAATATTTTAATTGCTTATAATAAAAATGGCGAAGAAATTTACGCTAGTAGTTTAAAAGTAACCGATAGTTTAGTTATTTTACTTAAAGAAGCTTTAAAACCCAATCTCGTGCAAACTTTAGAACAAACTCCTGTTTTCGTTCATGGTGGACCTTTCGCGAATATCGCTCATGGTTGTAATTCTCTTTTAGCTACAAAAATGGCTTTAAAACTAGGTGATTATGTGATTACTGAAGCGGGATTTGGTGCTGATTTAGGAGCGGAAAAGTTTTTAGATATCAAAACACGTTATTTAGGCAAGCACCCCGATGGCGTTGTGATAGTTGCGACTTTAAGAGCGCTTAAATATCATGGTTTTGAAGAAGATGGTAAAACATCTTTAGAAGCTTTAAAAGCAGGTTTAGTAAACATTGAAAGACACGCTGCCAATATGAAAAAATTTGGTATTCCGTATATTATCGCTATGAATCATTTTTATAATGATCCTGAAGAAGAAGTTAAATTCTTTTTAGAGTGGGCCAAAAAAGAAGGTCACCCTGTTTCTTTCGTTGATTCCTTTTTAGAAGGTTCTAAAGGAGCTCTTGATTTAGCAGAAAAAGTAGTTAAATTAGTTGAAGAAGAAAACAACTTTAAAAGGACATATCAATTAACAGATGATTTATATGCTAAAGTAGAAAAGATAGCGGTAAATGTTTATGGTGCTAATGGAGTTAAATATTCCAAAGAAGCCCGAGAAAAACTTGATTTACTCAATAAAACTTACCATGATTTACCAATTGTAATTGCCAAAACTCATCTTTCTTTTTCTAATAGAGCGAAATTACGAGGCTCGGTTTACGAGTTTGATTTAGTAATAAGCGATGCCCGAGTTTCCAGAGGTGCTGGTTTCGTGGTTGTCTTAACAAAAGGAATAATTACGATGCCCGGTTTACCAAAAGTACCTAATGCAGAAAAAATGTTTATTACTGCCGATGGTGTTATTAAGGGGAGATTATAGTGAATATTTTGGATGGGAGAAAAACAGCGCACAGCTTTGAAGCTAAAATAAGAGCGGAGGTTACTGCTTTAAAAGAAAAACATGGCAGAGAACCTAAACTTGTAGTTGTTTTAGTAGGAGATAATCCTGCTTCAATGGCCTACGTCAAAAGCAAAGAAAAAGCGAGTAAAAGGGTTGGTATTAATGGCGTGACGATGAGATTTCCTAGCACCATTACGGAAGCGGAATTATTAGGGACTGTTTTAAAACTCAATGAAGATGAAACAGTTGATGGTATGATTGTTCAGCTACCTCTTCCTACTCATATTAATAGTGATAATATTTTAAATCATATCGCGCCTCATAAAGACGTCGATGGCTTATCATTTATTAATGCCGGAAAATTAGCGAACCGCCAATATGGTCTCCTACCGGCAACTCCTAAAGGAGTGATGATGTTATTAGATCATTATAAGGTGCAATATGAAGGTAAAGACGCTGTAGTTGTGGGAGCTTCTAATTTAGTTGGTAGTCCGATGGCGAAATTATTATTACACCGCGGAGCGACGATTACTGTTTGTCATTCTAAAACAAAAGATTTAGCGTCTCACACTAAAAGAGCGGACATTTTAGTTGTAGCGACTGGAGTAGTGAATTTAATTAGAGGAGAGATGGTTAAAAAAGGAGCCATAGTTGTCGATGTTGGCATTAATAGAGTTGATGGTAAAATAGTCGGTGATGTTAACTATGATGAAGTAAAAGAAAAGGCTGCTTTAATAACTCCTGTTCCAGGCGGTGTTGGTCCAATGACTATTAACGCCTTAATGTTTAACGTTTTAGAAGCATTTAAAAATAGACATCAATAATTAAGGGGCTGTTAAGAAAGTAATTTCTTAGCGGCTCTTTTTTTTGCACAAAAAAAGGCGATTTTTGATTATTTTCGCCTTAATTGATACAATACCACTTGTTGAGGGAGGTATTGTATGCCTTATTTTACCATATTTAAAGAAACTTTAGTCCAGCCTTTTCAACTTGACAAGGTTGAAAGGGTATTTTTAGAGAATTTTCTAAGATTTTTAGAAGAATCTCAGGTTGGTGTTATCATAGAAAAATCATTAAAAAGATATAATAATTTAGGTAGACCATCCTATGAACCATATAGGTTTTTCGCAACAATTATCCATGCATTTTCTAAGAATAAAAAGGGCGTAACAGCCCTTTTTTAAATCTTGAAGTAACTAAATTTTCAAACAATTAATTTCTTAATACTTGAAAAGAGTTGTTAGAAGTAATAAACTAACTTTGTTAGAGGTGTTATATGGAAACTAAAATAATCGCTGGTCTTAATGTTAATCTTTATAAACCAAGTAAAAAAGTAAAAGGAGTACTCATTTTTACTCATGGGATTGCTGAATACTCAAAAAGCTACCATGAAGTGGCTTGTTATTTCAAGAGTAAAGATTATTTCGTAATCACTTATGATTTAAGAGGACATGGAAAGTCCTTAGGTAAAAGAGGTTATTTAAATAGTTGGCAAGATTTGATAAGTGACTTAGGCAACTTAGTTCAGTTAGCTCGCACGAAAAGTGAGAAAGTTTATTTAGTGGGTCATAGTTTAGGAGGAGTAGTTAGCAACTTATATGCTCTATTAAAAGCGGGTATTGAAGGGGTTATTATTACCGCTTCACCGACAACTTATTTAAAAGAATTAAGAATACTTAAATATTTTCCTCGCTTTTTGATTAATAATTTTAAAATTAAAACTGATTTTAATGATGTTAATTTGGTCCATGATAATGTTTATCGAGTTGATGAGCATGATTTAAAGTATTTTTATTTTAGATACATTAATGAAGTGATGTTTAAAGGGATGAAAGTATTAGTTAATAATTATCATAATTATCAAACTCCTATTTTAATGATTTATAGTGAAAAAGATAAATTAGCATCTTTAAATTACGGGAAACTATTTTATCAAAAAATCAAAAGTGAAAGGAAAGAGTTATTTATTTTAAAAGAATCTTATCATAATATTTTTAATGATTTAGAAAAAGAAATAGTTTTTAAGAAGATTTTATCTTGGGTTGAAAAAAGATGAAAAAACTATCACTTTTAGCGATTGGCAACAGTTTTACAGTAAATGCCTTTCATTATTTAGACCAATTATTGCGGGAAAGCAAGCTAAAGAATTATAAAATTGCTTATCTTTGGTTTGGAGGAGCGAGTTTGAAACAACATTATCAAAATATCATTAATGATGAACGTGCTTATAGTTATCTCAAATGGGAAAGTGATAAACCTTTTTATACTAGGTATAACGCTTCATTAAAGGAAATATTAACATCCGAAAAATGGGAGATAATCACTTTGCAACAAGTTTCATATCTCAGCGGTGATATTAACTCTATTGAACCAACCTTAACTAATTTAATTAAAGAAATAAGAAAAAATATTGCCAATAATGAAGTCCGTTTTGGTTATCATTATACTTGGGCTTATCAAAAAGGGTCTTCGCATCCAAATTTTGATTTTTACCAAAACAATCAAATGAAAATGGCAGCTATGATTTTAAAAACTATTGAAGATGTGGTTTTAAAAAATGCAGCGATTGAGTTTGTTATTCCTGCTGGGGCGGCTATTGAAAATGTTAGAAAAACAGCGATTGGTGATAATTTAAATTTGGATGATGGTTTCCATTTGAATGAACTTGGTTGCTATGTTGCTGGTCTTGCTTGGCTAAAAAAGCTTACTAAGGTAGACTTAAATAATGTTGGTTTTATTCCTGAAGGAATTACTAAAACCGAGTTTGAAATAATTAAAAAAGCTGTTTGTGATGCTTATTACAATAAATTAGACGCTAAATAAAGGAGTATTTTATGAAGTTATTATTAACGGGTAGTTATCCATATAGTGAAAAAGAATTAAAAGAAATAAGAGAGTTGGGTTTTTTAGTTTATTTTCATCAAAATGAAGCGGAGAAGATTAACTTTGATGTTAGTGAAATTGAAGTGGTTGTTTGTGTTGATATTTTTAAGGCTAATGATATTAGGCGTTTTAAAAGTTTAAAATACCTTAAACTTACTACGGTTGGAAGCGATAGTTTACCACATGATTATCTTCTTGAAAACGAGATAACTGTTTTAAATGCTAAAGACACATATGCGGTACCAATGGGTGAATGGGCGGTACTTAAGATTTTAGAAATATTAAAAAAGAGTAGAGAGTTTTTAGTTAATCAAAGTAATAAAAAGTGGCTTAAAAATGTTGAAAGTTTAGAACTTTTTAATAAAAACGTTCTTATTATTGGTTATGGCAATGTAGGAAAGGCGATTAAAGAAAGATTAAGTGGTTTTAAGGTTAACTTCTTTGTTTATAATAGAAGTCCTGTTTTAGACTTAGATATTAACCAAATTAAGTTAACTAAAGAATATTTAAAAACGATCGATATCGTTATCGTTAGTCTTCCTTTGACGAAAGAAACTTATCATTTGCTTGATTTAAACTTTTTTAATAATTTAAAGGATAATGTTGTTTTAATTAATTTAGCAAGAGGAAGTGTTATTAAGGAAAAAGATTTAATAACAGCTTTAAATAACGGCAAGTTTTTAGGTCTTGGTTTAGATGTTTTTGAAACAGAACCGCTACCAAAAGAAAGTCCGCTTTGGAGTGATGAAAGAGTATATTTAACTCCACATTATTCATATTATTCCGAACAACTACGTAAAAGACAATATAACAATATTATTAACGATTTAAAAATAGTTAAAAAAGCACTTAATTTGCATAGTTAGAGTAGCTTAATTATAATCGATAGAGTGAAGGAGGTAAAATAGATGAAAACTGTTTTAGTAGTGTATTGGTCGATGAGTGGTAATACGGAGTTGATGGCTAAAAAGATTTCTGAAGGTGCTGATGCTGATCTTTTTACTATCGATGAAATTAGTCCTGAAGAAGCCCTTAAATATGATAAAATTGCTTTTGGTTGTCCTTCTATGGGTGATGAGTTTGAAGAAGGAGAAGAGTTTTATCAGTGGTACCAAAACCTAGAATATCAATTGGACGGTAAAAAAATTGCGATTTTCGGTTCTTACGGTTGGGGCTCAGGTGAATGGATGGAAGATTGGGAAGAGCGTTTAGAAGAAGCCGGATATGATCTCTTTGAAGAAGCGCTAATGGTTAATGAAGCGCCAGGTCCGCAAGAAGAGGAAGATTGTTTTAATTTTGGAAAAAGATTTAAAGACTATTAAACGGATTCGTTCCGTTTTTTCTTTTTAAGAAGGCTTTAAATAAAGGGTTAAATAAAGTATACTAGTAGAGTAAGGAGTGGATATTTTGTTTAAGTTAGGAAAGAAAATAATAATTATGCTATTAGTATTAGGAGGCGTCTTTTTTTTAAGCGCTTGCGATGAGAGTGAAGTGGAAGACTATGTTGTTACTTATGTTTTTAATGAAACAACTAAAACAACTTTGCCAACTGAAAAAGGGAAAGCAGTTAAAGAAGAGGTTCCGCGTCAGTTTAGACACAATTTCATGGGCTGGTATTTAGATGATAAACCTTTTAATTTTCGAAAAAGAGTAACTGAAAACATCACTTTGGTAGCTAAGTATAACGATGATTATGAAAACTTAGTACGAGAAATTCATATCGATCTTGATGATCCAAGTGAAATGAGTGTTTGGGAGATTGAAAAAAAGACTTACTTAGACGCGACTTTAAAGTTATTTAATGATGATAAATTTGCTTTGGAAGAATATCAAATTGAGATTAGAGGAAGAGGTAATAGTACTTGGACTAATCCGAAAAAACCGTATCGTGTTAAGTTTCCGAAAGCGACTTCAATTTTAGGAATGAGGAAAGCCAAACTATATGTTTTATTAGCTGACTACTTTGATCCTTCAGGATTAAGAAATTATTTAGCGCATTCTTTTTCTTCGTTGTTAAATCTTGATTATACTTTAGAAACTAGATTTGTTGAACTTTATTTTAATGGCGAATATCAAGGGATGTATTTATTAACCGAACAAGTCCAAATTTATAAAAATAGATTAGATTTAACGATGGAGGATAATCCTGATAGTGGCTTTTTAATCGAACTTGAAGATGATAGCCGGATGGAAGGTGAAGGCGATGAAGACTTTGATTGGGTAAAGGTAGAAGGGCGTAATTACTTAATTAAATATCCTAAACCTAAAAATCACAGTGAAGAAGATTATTGTTTAAAGGCCGCTTATATTAAAAATTATTTAACGGAAATGATGGCTTCATTTGAAGATGGCACTTACGAGGAATATATCGATGTCAGTCAGTTTATCGAATACTTTATTTTACAAGAAATCTTTAAAAATGTTGATGTTAACTTTTCCAGTGTTTTCGCTCATAAAGATGAAGGCGGAAAGCTAAAGATGGGTCCGTTATGGGATTTTGATATTAGTTTAGGTAATGGTAATTATTTTGATTATTCTTATCATGGTTATTGGGCTGTTCATCATCCTTGGTTAAAGTTATTACTTAAAGATGATGACTTTAGAGAGAGCTATCAAACTCGCTTTAGAGTTGTTTTAGAAAAGCTTTTACCAGAAGCGATTGATGATTTAGTTTCTAAAGGTGAAATATTAAGAAAATATTTTAATGATGATAATGCCCTTTGGAATACTTTTGGGAAATCATATTGGCCGGTAACAGAGGAAATGGAAGCTGCTTTAACTCATGAAGCACACATCAATCTTATTAAAGAATTCTTAGAACATAGGCAGGAATGGTTATTAAATAACTTAGATCTTTTAGATGACTTACCATGAAAAAAATCATCTTCTTTGATTTGGATGGAACGATTTATTTAAATAACGAACTCCTTCCTTTTGCAAAAGAATTATTTTTATACTTACAAAAAGAAGAAATCTATTATGTTTTTTTAACTAATAATAGCTCAACTAGTAAAGTTAATTATTTTAATAAATTAAACAATTTTGGAATAAAAACGAGTTTAGATAATATTTATTCTTCAATTGATCATCTTCTTAGTTATTTAGCTCAAAACAACTTGAAAAAACTTTATTTATTAGGAACTAATGATTTAAAAGAAGAACTTATAAATGCAGGTTACGATTTAGTTGAAAAGTATCAAAAAGGGGCCGTAGAGAGGGTTGTTGTTGGTTTTGATAAAAGTTTAACTTATCAAAAACTAGTTGAAGCATCTTTTTACATTCAAGATGGGGTTAAAGTGATTAGCACTCATTTAGATGAAAGATGTCCTTATCAGGGTGGTTATTATTTACCAGATGCCGGTAGTATTTTAAAACTATTAAATAGTACTGCCAAAATTAAAGATTTAACTATTTTAGGGAAGCCCCATAAAGCGATGATTTTAAATGTTTTAAAAGAAAAAGGGTTCAAAAAAGCAGAAGCTTTAATTATTGGAGATCGTTATTATACTGATGTTTTAGCGGGAATTAATGCTAATATTGAAAGTGCGATGATTTTAACAGGTGAAAGTAAAGTTGCTGATTTAGAAAAAGTTGATTATCGTCCTACTTATATTTTTAAAGATTTAAAGGCTGTTTTAAAATATTTACAAAAACAAGAAAAAGAAAAAAGGTGATAAAATGAATATTTGGCATAATATTGACAAAAAAAGAATAAAACCGCAAGAGTTTATTAGCGTTGTTGAAATTCCTAAAGGCTCTAAAACTAAATATGAGTTGGATAAAGAAACAGGAATGATTATTTTAGATAGGGTTTTGTATACTTCTACTCACTATCCTGCTAATTATGGCTTTATACCGAGAACGTATGCTAGTGATGATGACCCTTTAGATGTCTTAGTATTGTGTAGTGAAAACCTTCATCCTTTAAGTTTAGTAATATCTAAGCCGATTGGAGTTATTTCGATGATCGATAGCGATCAAGTTGATGAAAAAATCATTGCGGTCGCTAAAGGTGATCCTTCCTTATCGCATTATGATGAATTAGAGGATTTACCAAAGCACGTTTTAGATGAAATGCATCACTTCTTTGAAGTTTACAAGTCATTGGAAAATAAAAAGACGTATGTTTTAGATATCGGTAATAAAGAGAAAGCTAAAGAAACCATTCAAGAGGCGATAAATAGGTATAATGAGGTTTTTAAGTAATGGGTCGTGCGCATGAAGTAAGAAAAGAAGCGATGCAAAAAACCTCTTTAAAAAAGTCGCGACTTTATTCTAAATACGGCAAAGAAATATATATGGTTGCCAAAGGGGGTTATGATCCTGAAAGTAATCTCACTTTAAAAAGATTGATTGAAAAAGCTCGCAAAGATCAAGTACCATCAGATATTATCGCAAGAGCGATTGAAAAAGCTAAAGGCGGCAGCGAAGAACATTATCAAGAGATGAGATATGAGTTTTATGGGCCTGCTAATACGATGTTTATTATCGAATGTTTAACTGATAATCCAGCAAGAACGATCGCCTTAGTTAGAAATGCTTTTACAAAAACAGGTGGTAAAATGGGTGCCGTTTTACATCTTTTTGAACATTTAGCGATGTTTACCTTGAAAGATTTTAGCATCGATGAGTTATTAGAACATTTTGTTTCAACTGATACTAACTTTAAAGATTTAGAAGAAGAAGATGACTTAATCACCGTTTATGGCGAAGTAAATGATTACAATATTATTAAAACATCCTTGTTAGAATTAAAAGATGATTTAGAATTGGAAATTGATGAAATCGCTTGGCTTCCGTTTAATTATCAAACTTTAACTAAAGAAGACGATATTAATAATTATCAAAAACTAAGAGAGATGTTAGATGATATCGAAGATGTCGCTAATGTTTACCATAATGCTATAATAGCGGAAAAATAGAATTATTAAAACAATGGAAAACCTTCTTATTAAGGGGATTTCTTTAAAAGAAAATAGAATTAGCTAGGTGAAGATGAAAAAGATTATTGTCGCGGATTTAGACGGCACATTATTAACATATGATGGTCCTAATACTTATATTAGTAAGGAAAATAGCGAGAAGATTAAACTTTGGCAAAAAAATTATTTATTTACAATCGCGACGGGAAGAAATGTTGGTGCCGTTAAAAGATTTTTAGAAGCGGTCAACATTATTCCGAGTGCTTATTTGATATGTTCTAATGGCGCTGTTATTTATGATTATCAAAATGATAAAATAGTTTATCAAGAAAAATTATCAATTACTTATGGATTAAGTTTGCTTAATTATTTTAAAGTTAATAAGATTGGTAACCTAAATATGAGCAGCCAAGATCAATTTTATCAATATAATGCTAATAGTGGAGAACAAGGTTATCAACAATTTAAAAAGTTAATTAATGCTGGAGCGATTAATAAAATGGGTTTTGGCTTTAGAGGTTTTGATAAAGCTAAAATAATGAGTGATTTAATGACATTTCCTAGTAGTGATGAAGTGGAATTAGTATTATCAGGTAGTAGCTATTTGGATATTCAAGCTAAAAATGTCTCCAAAGGAATGGCTTTAAATAAAGTGATTGAATTAATGAAATTGAGTAATTATCAGATTTATGCCATTGGTGACTATTTAAACGATTATGAACTATTAAAAAGGGCGGATGTTAGTTTCGCGCCTTTTAACGCTGCTGAGGAGATTAAAGCGTTAGCAGATTATCAAGTAGGCCATCATAATAATGATGCTGTTGCAGAAATGATTGATCTCATTATTAAAAAAGATTTGTAGAAAAATGAAATAATAATATAAGTATGATAAAATAGAGATAATAATTTTACACTAGCAGGAGGAAAAATGATTAGAGTAAGTTATATTAGCGATAATGAAGAAAGTGACATTAGGTACTTAAAGAACTACCAAAAGGAAGATTTATTAATAGGATTAAACTTTATTGAAGTTGAAGAAAAGAAAACAGCAATAGAAATAGCGGAATACTTAAAAGAAAAAGACCACCATGATCTTTTTATTATGAGCGACCGGATGGCAATTTTAGAAGATATCTATGAAATTTATAGTGAGTTAAGATTAGTTTATGAAGTTACCAAAGAAAGGGAATTAATCAACTTAAGAGAGTTGCTTTTTTCTAATCACCTTTTTACTTGTTTAATTCCCGTGGAATATGTAGACCAAAATTTAATTAGAGAACTTCATTTAGCAGGAATAAAAATTATTTCACGCGTTAAAAATGATGAATCAATTTATAAAGCAATTTTAAGTGGAGTCGATGGAGTTTTAGGCGATAATTTAAAGAAAGTAGAAATTGAAGCGGATATTACCAACTTACCATTTTTGGTTTCTCACCGTGGCTATCATAAAGAAGAAGTAGAAAATAGTATTAAAGCTGGATTAGAGGCTTATGAGCGAGAGGCTGATTTTTTAGAAATGGATCTTCACGTTACTAAAGATGGTTATGTCGTTGTCAATCATGATGAGAATTTAAAAAGAACATATGATAAGGATTTAGTAATTAAAGATCATGATTATCAAACTCTTTTAAAGGCAAAGATGAGAAAAGATGAGAAACTTTTTTCTAGTCAACTACCTTTATTAAGTGAATTCGATGAAGCGATTCCTGACGATTTTAATTTTTTAATTGAAGTTAAAACAGAAACAAAAGAAGAAGCCTTTATAATTGGTAAAGAAGTTAATAGATTGAAAAGAGATTTTCAAGTGATGAGTTTTTATCCTTGGACAGTCGTTCCTTTAGAAGCGGTTGTCAGGGATAATATCAATGGTTTTTTAGTTGATTATACTGACAAGGGAGAGATTTTCCATCAAATCTTAAAGATGGTTAATAAACACCGTTTAACTGTCAACCCTTATTATCAAACTGATAATTTAAACTACCGAAAAGAGTTTATGCGAAGAATGGTTGAATACGCGCCTTGGGGTATTAAGGAAGAACAACTTAAAGTCGCCTTAAAAGAAGGCTTTGATAAACTAAATTCTGATTATATTGATAAGCTAGAAGGTTTAGTTAAAAAGTTAGTAATTAAAGATTATATTGAATTTAAAAGAAGTAAAGCTAGCAAAAAACTTATTTTAAGTGATGATAAAGGTCAAACACTAGACTATCAAATAAATATCCTTTTTGATAATCCGCTGGGATTAGTAATTAGTAATAATGAAATAATCGCTGCAAAAAAAAGTGGTTATGCTTATCTTTATTTGACTCACCAATTTCAGTTTCAAGATGAAACAATTACGATGGCGAGTGATTTAGTGACGATTAAAGTTATTTAACTAAAATGAATTTCTTTTAAAAAAGCTGATTTAATCAGTTTTTTTATTTCTGAGGTGTTAAAAACTATCAGAACGCTTCCTTGTTTTAGGGTAGTTATAATTATTGTAATTTGAGGAAGTTTTGTTGCAAATCACTTGACATTATTATATAATAATAAAGGATTAACCGATTTAAAAATAGGTAGCGAAAGTGCTAATTAAAATACGAGGTGAAAATGGATAAATTAATATTTAAAGCTATTAATGATGAATATCAAAGACAACAAAATCATCTTGAGCTAATTGCTTCTGAAAACTTTGTTTCCAAAGAGGTTTTAAAAGCAGGAGGCTCTATTTTTACGAATAAATACGCTGAAGGATATCCCGGTAAAAGATATTATGGTGGTTGTGAGTTTGCTGATGTTGTGGAAGATTTAGCACGGGAAAGAGCGAAACAATTATTTAATGCTAAATTTGCCAATGTTCAAGCTCATTCTGGTAGTCAAGCTAATATGGCGGCGATTAGAAGTTTAATTAACCATGGTGAGAAGATTTTAGGGATGAAACTCGATAGCGGTGGTCATTTAACTCATGGTTATAGGCTTTCTTTTTCCGGTCAAGATTACCAGGGTGTTACTTATAGTGTTAACAAGAAAACTGAAGAAATCGATTATGAAGAAGTTAAGAAGGTTGCCTTAAAAGAAAAGCCGCAACTTATTATTGCTGGTGCGAGCGCCTATGCGAAAATAATTGATTTTAAAAAGTTTAGAGAAATAGCTGATCTTGTTGGTGCTTATCTTTTAGTTGATATGGCTCATATTGCTGGTTTAATTGCTGGGGGAATGCATCCTAGTCCTTTTCCGTATGCGGACGTTGTTACTTCAACAACCCATAAAACTTTAAGGGGGCCGCGAGGAGGATTAATTTTAACTAATGATGAAGAGTTAGCGAAAAAAATTGACCGTAATGTTTTTCCTGGTATTCAAGGCGGTCCATTAATGCATATTATTGCTGCGAAAGCGGTTAGTTTTTATGAGGCTTTAAAACCGGAATTTAAAGAATATCAAAAACAAGTAGTGCTAAATGCGAAAGCCTTAGCGAAAGCTTTAAGTGATTATGGTTTTAGAATTGTCAGTGGTGGCACTGATAATCATCTTGTTTTAGTTGATGTTTATGATAATTTTAAAATTACAGGTAAAGAGGCGGAAGAATTATTAGGTGAAATGAACATCACCATTAATAAAAACACCATTCCTTTTGATCAACAAAAACCTTTTATTACAAGCGGTATGAGGTTGGGTACTCCAGCGATGACGACGAGAGGTTTTAAAGAAGAGGAAATGAAATGGGTTGCGAAAATGATTTACGAAGCTTTAATTTTAAAACAGAATGTAAAACAAGAAATAATAAATAAGTTAAAAGCTTATCCAATATATGAAGAGGTGGAAAAATGATTGAAAAAACAAGCAAGATTCCTGATGGTAAAAAAGGTCGAGTAGAAGGGGAGATAATCGATTATAAAGATGCTAAGTATTTATTCTTTCCCACTGCTGACTTAAAATGTCCAGCTGGAGAAACCTGTGTTTTTGATGGTGATTATGTAAAGGTGGGTCAATTAATTGGAACCCGACATGGAGCCTTTTTTGATCAACCGATTCACTCCACAGTGAGCGGCAAGGTAATTGGGATTGAAAAGAAACTTCATGGTAGTAGTGGTGATGTAGTCGATTGTTTAATTATTGAAAATGATTTTAAGTACGAGCTTTGTACTAGTTGTAAGCCCAGGACGAAAGAAGAAATCGATAAATTAACCAAAGATGATTATATTAACATTATTAAAGATTCGGGGCTCTCAGGCTTAGGGGGAAGCGGTTTTCCGACTTATGTGAAGTTTCAAACCGATAAAACAATTGATGTTGTTTTAGCTAATGGGGTGGAATGTGAACCTATTATTGTGAGCGATTATCAAATTATGAAAAACAAACCAGAACGAATTGTTAAAGGTTTGATATATTCGATGAAAGCTCTTAAGGCACCTCGAGGTGTGATCGCGATTAAAAAGAAATATCCCAAATTAAAAGAAGAATTTGATGCAATTTTAGCTAATTATGAAGAGGATATAACTGTCAAACTTGTTGCTGATTATTATCCTCAAGGTTGGGAAAATGAAACCATTAAAAGTGCGCTTGGTATTAAAGTGCCCGTTGGGACATTAACTAATGAATACGGAGTGGTGGTCTTAAATGTAACGACTTTATATGGGATTTACCGAGCTGTAGAAAGAAAAATGCCGATAACCGAACGCTTTTTCTCTATTGCTGGTGAAGGTATTAATGAACCTAAAAGTTTTAATGTTAGAATTGGGACTCCAGTAAAAGATTTAATCGCTATTTGCGGTGGTTATGCCGATGAAGATATTCCTAAAGAGTTAGTGGTTGGAGGCCCGATGATGGGTAATAATATTACTAATGATGATTTTTTTATTAGTAAAACAACGACTAGTTTAATTGTTAATAACCAAAAAATAGAAAAAGAATTAGAATGTATTAGTTGTGCGAGCTGCGTTTATTCTTGTCCTGTTGATTTAAAGCCTGTTCAAATTATGAATGCTTATAAAGCAAGGGATAAAGAACAAGTAGCGACGCTCGATGTAAATCGTTGTATTGAATGCGGACTTTGCAGTTATACTTGTCCCGCAAAAATACCTCTAACAGAAATTATGAAACAAGCAAAACGTTTCATTAAAGCATAGGAGTGATAATATGGTAACGTTTGTAAAGTCTAACGCCCCCTTTGTAAAAAAGGAAACGTCAGTTAAAAGAATGATGGTAGATGTTTTAATTGCTTTATTACCATTAGTGATGTTTAGTATTTACAAGTTTGGGTGGCAGGCATTATTAAGAATTGTATTAGCGGTAGTAGTAATGATTTTAGTTGAATGTGCAGTAGTGATGATTAGGCACCGTCCTCATCCAATTAGGGTGAAAGGATTTAAAGCGAAGTTTATCGATAGGTTTAAACAAATAACTTCGCTTAATGTGATAACGCCAACGATTAGCGCTGTTATCTTTTCGATGATGGTTCCAGCTCATTTAAGCATTTATGCAGTAATTATTAGTGCGGGTCTCGGTATTTTATTTGCTAAAATGGTTTTTGGCGGGATGGGAGCTAACATTTTCAATCCGGCTGCGGTCGCCTTTATTATTGCTTTAATATCTTTTGGAGCGGGATTTAAATATGCGGGACCAGATTTAGTTGGTGGTTCCACAGCGTTAGGTGCTTTGGGTAACGATTTGTTAAACATTCCTAACGCTTTAAAAGATTATTCCCTTTTAGAACTTTTCTTAGGAAATGTCCCTGGTGGTATGGGTGAGATTAGTGCGCTTTTAATTTTAATAAGCGGTGCTTACTTATTTATTAGAAAGGCAGCTGATTGGCGTATCTTCGTTGCTTTCTTAGGCAGTTTTGTTGTTTTAATGTTAGTGGCGGCTTTGACTTTGAAATTAAACATTATTGATTTTGTATTATTTCAAGTTTTAACAGGAGGAGTTTTATTTGGAGCGGTCTTTATGGCCACCGACCCGGTTACTTCGCCAGTTACGGCACCAGGAAGATATATTTATGGGCTTTTAATCGGTAGTTTGGTAGTTGTAATAAGGTTGTTTGGGTCGCATACAGAAGGAGTTGCTTTTGCGATTTTAATTGCCAATATGTTTGTGCCATTGATCGATTATTATAAATGGAGTAATCCTAAGTTAGGTTGGAAAGTATTAACTGGCCTTGGAGTGACAATATTATTGATGGCCTTTATTGTCTTTGTGGGACTGGGAGGGTTATAAAATGAAAATATTCAAAACAGCAATCGTACTTACTTTAGTTGGTCTTTTATGTGGTGCGTTAATTGGTACGGCTAATTATATAACTGCACCGATCATTGAAAAAAATAAAGAAAAAGAAGCGATGAAGGCATATGAAGGTTTTTTCCCTGATTTAGAAGGAATTAATGAAGAAGAAATTAGTGCTGGGAAGGTTTATGTTAAAGTCGAAATTTTAAAGAGTGATGAAATTATCGGTTATGTTTTTAAAGCAAAAGGAACCAACCCAAGAGGATTAGTTGATTTAGCAATCGCGGTTGATCTAGAAGGAAACATTAAAGGAGTTAAGATTTTAGATACCGAAAATACACCAGGCTTTTGGGATCAATACGTCCCTAAATTAAATGAGATAGATGGTCTTATTGGTGATTTAAAAGGTGTTGACAATATTTCTGGTGTTACTCAAACGGGTGCTTTATTAAATGATTTAATCAAAGATATTGTTAAAGAAGCAATCCAATATACAATCATTATCGATGAAGACTTGTTATATAAAGAGGTCTTTGACGGCTTTGATAGTAGAGAAGAAGATGAAACTTTTGAAGCGACAGATTTAGTTATTAAAAAAGAAATAATTAAAGATGAAGATGAAGAAGTTATCGGTTATGCTTATACACTTCAAGGGACTACTAAAGAATTTTTAGATAAAGATTATAAAAAAGAATATGGTGAGTTAACTTTATTAGTAGGATTAGATTTAGATAATAAAGTAGTGGGGATAAGAACAGTTGAAACAACTCATACGGGAACATATTATGATAAGTACCAAGAAGAATATGATGAGTTAGTTGGAGTTGAACTAGTTGATGATGCTAATGTTGATTTAGTTGGTGGTTCAACGGTATCAGGGGACTCGATTCAAGAGTTAATAGATGCTTTAAAAGAGGTGATTGCTAATGAGTAAAGAAAATAGAAGTTTAATTATTAATTTGGGCGTCTTTTTACTAATTGGAATTATTTTTTTAATTAGCATCTCGCAATATAATAAAGCTAAACAATTAAAAGCTTATAAAGAGTATTTTAGCGAAGCGACCAATCTTAAAAAGAAGAGTTTAGATGAGAAACCGTTGACAGAAGAGATTACTATTTATAAAGGGAAGAATGTTATTGGATATGTTTATGTCGGACTTGACTATGCCGAAGATATTCCAGGCCATGAACACTTATCTTTATTAAAGCTTGAGGTTGTCGTTGATAATAATAAAAAAATCATTGAAGTAGTAGTTTTAGAACACGAACACACACCAAGCTATTTTACCAAGGTTGAAGAGTATTTACCAACATTAAAAGGTGTTATTTTAAGTGATTATCGTGATGTTGATGAAGTGGCTGGAGCAAGCGAGTTTTCAATGCCAATTGTCAGAGATATTTTAAACAAAGTTACTGTTTTACAAACTGGTAAAGAGCCAAATCCACCAACAGAAAAGGATCCGGATGTTCTCTATAAAGAAATTTATGATGGCTTTGATAGTAGAGAAGAAGATGAAACTTTTGAAGCGACAGATTTAGTTATTAAAAAAGAAATAATTAAAGATGAAGATGAAGAAGTTATCGGTTATGCTTATACACTTCAAGGGACTACTAAAGAAGTTTTAGATGAGCAATATAAAAATGAATATGGTGAGTTGACTTTATTAGTAGGATTAGATTTAGATAATAAAGTAGTGGGGATAAGAACAGTTGAAACAACTCATACGGGAACATATTATGATAAGTACCAAGAAGAATATGGTGAGTTAGTTGGAGTTGAACTAGTTGATGATGCTAATGTTGATTTAGTTGGTGGTTCAACGGTATCAGGTAACTCGATTCAAGAGTTAATAGATGCTTTAAAAGAGGTGATTAATAATGGATAAAACTGTAACGCTTAAGAAAAAGGATGTTTTCTTAACAGGGATTTTTAAAGAAAACGCCATTTTCATTATGACATTAGGGATGTGTCCGGCTTTAGCGGTCTCATCTAGTTTTGAAAGTGCCTTTGGAATGGCTATTATGGTCGTTGTTGTCTTGGCGATTACTAATACTATTATTTCTCTAATTAGAAACTATATTCCTAATGATGTTAGAATTCCTTCTTTTATCGTTATTATCGCCACCGCAGTTACTATTTTAAAAATGTTTACTGATGCATTTGCACCGGCACTAGCAGGTAGTTTGGGAATTTTTATTCCTCTTATTACAGTTAATTGTATTGTTTTAGGAAGGGCAGAATCCTTTGCTAGTAAAAATAGTGTCCTGCTATCGCTATTGGATGGCTTGGGCAGTGCGTTAGGCTTTGGTTTGAGTCTCGTTGTGATTGCTTTGTTTAGAGAGATATTAGGGAAGGGTTCTTTAACGTTAGGAGCGTTATTACCATTAGGGTTTGAAGTAACTATTCCTTTCTTTCCTAATTATGGTATATCAATGTTGGTGCAACCAATGGGAGCTTTTTTAGTAATAGGGACTTTGTTGGCTGGTATTACAGCCTATTTAAATTATCAAGATTTTAAGAGAAAGATGAAAAGGGCTAAGGTGAGAAAATAATGGGTGGCTTCGGAGTATTGTTAGCAGCTTTAATAGGTGCGATGTTAGTAAATAATGTTTTATTAATGCAGTTTTTAGGGATTTGTTCATTTTTAGGTATTTCTAAAAAGATGAACAACGTCTGGGGAATGAGTGCGGCTGTAATAGTCGTGATGCTTGTTTCGACGGCGATTACTTACCCACTTTATTATTATGTTTTAGAGCCTTTAAAAATTGGTTATATAAATACGATTGCTTTTATTTTAGTTATCGCTAGTGTAGTACAATTAATAGAAATGGTTTTAAAAAAATACGTTGAACCTTTATATCGTGGTCTAGGAGTATTTTTACCGTTAATAACTACTAATTGTGCAGTTTTAGGAGTAGCTTTAAGCGTTCTTGATTTAGGAAAAGGAAGTTTTGCTGAAGCGATGTTTGTTACACTTGGTAGTGCGCTTGGTTATAGTTTAGTAATTATCGCTTTTAGTGCGATTAGAATTAAGCTTGATGTTAAAGATGTTCCGAAAGCTTTTAAAGGGATGCCAATTGCTTTAGTAACGGCAGCTCTAATGAGTTTAGCTTTTATGGGACTAGCAGGGTTGATTTAAGATGCCATTTTTATTAGCGATATTGTTTTTAATTGTAATTATTAGTGGTTTTATTATTACTAGTTATTATAATAAAAAAACACCAATTCCAGAGTCTTGTGAGGAAAAATATCAAGAAGCACAAAACTGCACCATTTGTGGAATGAGAAAAAGTTGTACTATTAACAAAATAGCAGAAATTATTAAGGAGAAAGAATAATGACGATTTTATATGCAACATTGATAATTGGCGGTTTAGGATTACTATTAGGAGTAGGACTAGCTCTTGCTAGCCAATATTTAGCGGTTAAAGAAGATGAAAGAATTGAAGTGGTTTCCAAAATGCTTCCTCAATATAATTGTGGATCATGCGGGACACCGAGTTGTTATGCTTTTGCTGTTGAGATAGTAAGTGGAAGAGCAGGAAACATTAGTAGATGTAAACCTGGAAAAATAGAAGAACATTTTAAGCCGATTTTAGAATATTTAAAAAATAATCCCAATACCGATGGGACACCAGTTAAAATTAAAATTTAAGAAAAATTAAAACTCTCTCTCGTGGAGAGTTTTTTTATAAGAAAAGGAAATAGCAATCAAGTTTTTAAAGTTAATGAGAAATATTTTTTAAAGGATAAAAACCAAGTAATAAAAAGAGCAAGCATCATTATTGCCTCTTTTGATGTAAAATAATAGTAGAAGGGGAAATACGATGAAATTAAAAAAGCAAGCCATTAAAGTTACGATTTTATCAACAATGGTTTTAATAACTATTATTTTATTAATTATTTTTAATCCTATTAATAATTTGATTGGGCAAATTTTATTATATACATTATTACCATTATGGGGATTTAGTATTATTCCTGGATACTTTTATGTCGCTTTTTTATTGAACAAGATGACATTTGAAGAAACTCTTAAAATTGGTTTTGTTTTAGGAGTTGTGTTAGGCTTCTTTGTCTTTTCCCTGCCATTCTTTTTAGCACCGTATTTAATGGTTAAATATTATCTTTATATTTGTGTAAAAATAAAACAAGAAGAGCAGTTAGAAGGTTTTAACTAAACTTGAATAATGTAAACAATAGTTAAATTAGTTTTTTATTGTAAAATGATAGTAGAGAGGGAAAAATGGGAAAGATTAAAATCTATTTAAAAGAAGTGGGAATTATTAATGAAAAGTTAATACCATTTCCAGAACTTGAAAAAATTAACAACTACAAATCTTCTAGTAAAAGAAAAGAATCATTAACTGCTTTATCATTATTAGGAGAGGTTCTTCAAGAAAAAGGAATTCTTAGTTATCAACTCTCTTATCAAGATCAAGGAAAGCCTTTTTTAAAGGACTTACCTTATCACTTTAATGTTTCTCATAGTGCTGGTATCGTTGCTTGTGTTGTTGAAGATGAAGAAATTGGTATTGATCTTGAGAAAATTACGAAACGGATAATTAAATTAAAAAAGAAAATAACTAAAATAGAAATAAACCAACAAAAAGCAGCGGAACAATTGACTAAAATATGGGTTTTAAAAGAAGCTTTTGTTAAATACTTAGGGATAGGATTAACAATCCCTTTAAAAGAAATTAAAATTGAAAGTAGTAAAGAGGGTTATTATCAAGTAAATTATTTGGACCAAAAAGCAGAGTGTAAACTTCTTAAATATCAAGATTATTATTTGGCTTGCTGCGTTGCTGAGATTGCAAACGTCGAGTTAGAGATTGTGGAGAGGTAAAATGAAATTATTGTTTATTTATAATCCTGAAAGTGGAAAAGGTAAGATAGTAAAAGAACTTCCTTTTATCAAGGCTTATTTGAAAGAAAAGGGATTTTTAACGACGATTAAAAGAACAACTAAAGTTAGTGACGCATACAATTTTGCTAAAACTTCTCAATCTTATAAAATGGTTTTGGTGGCGGGTGGAGATGGCACCATTAATGAAGTAGTTAACGGTCTGATGGAATTAAAGGAAAAACCTTTGTTAGGCTATATTCCAACTGGAACTGTTAATGATGTTGGTTATTTAATAGGGATGAGCAAAAATATTAAAAAATCACTCAAAATAATTTTTGAGGAGGCCTTTTTTAAGAAATTAGATATTACTAAAATCAATGATAAGTATTTTCTTTATGTCGGTGCGACGGGCATCTTTACTAAGTCCTCTTATGATCTTAAAAGAAGCGATAAAAAAAGATTTGGGGCTTTAGCTTATTTTATGCGAGGTTCAAAAGAATTATTTAAAGATTATAAGATGGCAGTTGATATTAAATATGATGGCGGGAGGATAAGAGGTCCCTATAGTTTGTTGTTGTTTTTAAATGGCCCTCGAGTGGGCGGCTTTAAATTAAAACGTTTAAAGTCATATTTAGATGATGGATTAATAGAAGGCCGTTTTTTTAAAAGAGAGCCGGGAATGCTTTTGAGGTTATTTGGTTTTTTTATTACAAGAGGGAGATATAACACAAGTAAAAACACTACTTTTAGAAGTAGCGAATTTCTTGTTGAAATTGATAAAGACAGTGAATGGAATATCGATGGTGAATATGCTTTTAAGGGCTCAGCGGTTTTGACAGTTCAAAAGAAGGCTCTTATAGTTGCGGTTAATAAAAAACGAAAAAAGATGTTTTCAAGTTAAGGGTACTAATTTGATTTTTAAAAATTGCTTTTGAAAGCGCTTGAATTTACTGAAGAAATATGTTATATTTTTCTCAAGATATTACAAGGAGGATAATAAGATGATAATTGGTATTCCTAAAGAAATACTAACTGGTGAGTTGCGCGTTTCCGCGACACCTACTACGGTAAAAAAGATGGTTAATGATGGCCATCAAGTTTTGGTAGAAAAAAATGCTGGTGAGGGTTCTTTTTATCATGATAAAGAATATTTAGAAGCTGGTGCTCTAATTATTGATGATGTGGAAGAATTGTATCAAAAGGCAGAAATAATTTTAAAAGTAAAGGAACCACAATTCAATCAAGAAAAAGGCTTGGATGAAATTGAGATGATGAAAGAAGGGCAAACGTTAATCACATTTTTACATCCAGCAAGTCCTAACAATCATAAAATGGTACTTCAATTAAAAGAAAAAGGTATTACTGCTTTAACGTTAGATGGCATTCCAAGAATTTCAAGAGCACAAACGATGGATGCTCTTTCTAGTATGTCGACAGTTGCTGGTTATAAAGGTCTTTTAATGGCTGCCAATGGTATTAGTAAATTTATGCCGATGATTGGGAGTGCAGTAGGAACGATTAGGCCTGCTAATGTTTTCGTTATTGGTGCTGGAGTGGCTGGCTTAAGAGCGATTGCTACAGCGAGAGGTTTAGGTGCACAAGTATTCGCAACCGATATTAGAGAAGAGGCACGCATAGAAGCGCAATCCCTAGGTGCTAAAATTGTAGAATTAGATATTCCTAAAAAAGTTGCTGTTTCTAAAGATGGTAAACATGCTAATAGTTTGCCTGAAAAATATTTATTAAAAGAAAGAGCCCAAATAGAAGAGACTATTTTAAAGAGCGATATCGTTATTTTGGCAGCGTTAGTTTTCGGAAAAAAAGCGCCAATTTTAGTAACTGAAGAAATGGTTAAAAAGATGATCCCAGGTTCTTATATTGTTGATATCTCTATTGACCAAGGTGGTAACTGTGCTTTAACTGAGGCAGGAATAACGAAAGTTGTTGATAATGTTACCATTAATGGAACTAAAAATATTCCTGGTACTGTTCCGACAAGCTCTACATACATGTTTTCAGAAAACATTTACAATTTAGTAAAATATATTATTAAAGATAATGCTATTAACTTGGATTTGAAAGACGAAATAATTAGTTCAGTTTTAGTAACGCATAATAAAAAATTGTTGCATCGTGGGACAATCGAGGCGATGGAGGAATAAAATGGAACCTATTCAATATATTTTAATTGCAGTATTTATTGTTGGGATGGTCGTAGGTTATTTTTTAATAAGTCATGTACCGCCGTTATTACATACGCCTTTGATGAGCGGGATGAACGCCCTTTCGGGAATTACCGTTTTAGGGGCCTTGGTGGCTTTGGCGGCGGTAGCTGAAGATAGTCTTTTTAAATTGATTTTTGCTGGTTTGGCTGTCATTGCAGCGACCATTAATGTTTTTGCTGGTTTTGGTGTTACTGACCGGATGTTAAGAATGTTTAGAGGTAAAGACGATGTTTGATCCAGTTGTTTATTATATTTTAGCGGGATTATTAGTCTTTATTATTATGTTTGGCATCTTTTTAATGAGTAATGTTAAATATGCTAAAATCGGTAATATTTTAAGTGCTTTTGCGATGCTGTTAGCTGTTTTATTAACAATCTTACAATATGAAATAATTGATAAATGGATTATCTTTCCTTATTTAGGGGTTGGCGCTCTTATTGGTATTTATTTAGCTTATCGAGTTAAAATGATTGAAATGCCAGAAATGGTGGCTTTGTTAAATGGTTTAGGAGGGCTTGCATCTTTAGTTGTTGGGGCTTTTGCTTATTTTAATATTGGTGTAGACATTAGCAATAACTTTTCCTATATTGTAGCGATAATTGCTTTAATGGTGGGAACTATTACTTTTGTGGGTAGTTTGATTGCGGCTTTGAAATTACACCGGATTATTTCTGGAAGGCCTGTGAGAGTTAAATTTTATAAAACTATTATTACCATTTTATTTACATTGCAGTTAGTGGCGATTGTTATTAGTCCTTTTAAGTTGATTAATGAGTTACTTTTTGTGGTTTTGTTAGTTGTCATTTCAAGTTTATTTAGTCTTGTGTTTACTTTGCGAATTGGTGGAGCAGATATGCCTATAACCATCTCGTTGTTAAATAGTTTTTCTGGTGTTGCCGGGGCTATTTCAGGACTAGCAATTGGTGATGTTTTATTAGTTGCTGTTGGTGGTATTGTAGGAGCGTCAGGGTTGATTTTAACGAAGATTATGTGTCAAGCGATGAATAAAACTTTAATTGAAATTCTTTTAGGTAAAACAAGTAATGTTATTGAAGTTGAAAGCGATAACGAGGATGAAAATATAGATCAAAGTTTAGAACCTAAAGAAGATTTTAAAGAGATCTTTTTAAAGAGCAGATCGGTAATTATAGTCCCAGGTTATGGAATGGCAGTTGCTCAAGCACAACAATTAGTTAAAAACTTAGCGGATATAATGAAAAAGGATGGCAAAACGGTTAAATTTGCTATTCACCCAGTGGCGGGAAGAATGCCTGGTCATATGAATGTATTACTAGCAGAAGCTAATGTTGATTATGATGATCTTTATGATATGGAAGTTATCAACAATGAGTTTAAAACTACTGACTTAGTCTTAATAGTAGGGGCTAACGACGTTGTTAATCCTAAGGCCAAAACGCATGAAGGAACTCCTATTTATGGAATGCCTGTTTTAGATGTTGAAGATGCTAACAATATTTTCATTTTCAATTATGATTTAAAGCCAGGTTATAGCGGAGTTTCCAATCCTCTTTATAAATTAAATAAGGCGCATTTATTTTTAGGCGATGCAAAAGAAACATTAAAGTCCTTTATGGATGATTTGAAAATATAAAAGAAAGTATAAATAAAAATGGCTGAAAATACTAAAACAAGTTTAAGAAATTTGACAATTTACCAAGTTTTTTTAAGACAACATTTAAAAGGAACGTTTAAATCATTAGAGAAAGATTTAAATCGCATCAGAAATTTAGGAATCGATATTATTTATTTACTACCAGTTCACCCTATTGGAGAACTTCAGAGAAAAGGTAGTGTGGGCTCTCCATATTCGATTAAAGATTATCTCGCTATTGATGACACTTTTGGGACAATGGAAGACTTTAAAGCTTTAATAAAAGCAGCACATCAATTAAATTTAAAAATTATGATTGACATTGTTTTTCATCACACTGCCCTAGATGCTAAATTACTGGCTACTAATCCAGAATGGTATTATTACAAAAACGGTAAATTATCAGGAAAAGTTGGCGATTGGTCCGATATTACTGATTTGGATTTTGAAAAACAACCATTATGGGATTATTTAATTGAAGTCTTACTTTATTACGCTAAAATAGGTGTTGATGGGATTCGTGCTGATGTAGCATCATTAATTCCTATTGAGTTTTGGCTTAAAGCGAGAAAGGCGCTCTTAAAAGAAAATCCTGATTTTATTATGCTTGCAGAATCTGTTCATTTAGGGTTTGTGAAAGAAATTCGAGACCAAGGATTTTACGCAGCTAGTGATAGCGAAACTTATCAAGCTTTTGATATTTTATATGATTATGATATTCATGATCTCTTTTTAAATTATTTAAGTGATAAGGGAAACTTAAATCGTTGGTTAGAGGCGATAGTTAAACAAGAATCAATTTATTCTAATAATTATGTTAAATTAAGAAATTTAGAAAATCATGATCAAGATCGAATTGCCAGTTATTTTAGTGCCGATAAACTTTTACAGATCAATGCTTTATTATTTTTCTTAAAAGGGACAACTATGATTTACGCTGGCCAAGAATATGGAGTAAGTAAAAAGCCTAATTTGTTTGAAAATGATGTTATTGATTTAACTCCTAAAAATGAGCAGTTAACCAATCTTATTATTAAATTAGCTAATTTTAAAAAAGATTCCTTGTTTAGCGAAGGAAATTTTAAGATTCACTTTCAAGATAAGGAAATAGCTGTTATTACTTATCAAAATGCCCATAGCATTGCTTTAGGGGTTTTCAATTTAGGGAATGAAAAAGGATTTATTACAGTGCCTTTTCCAGATGGTGTTTATGATAATATCTTATATCCCCAAAAATTAAGTATTACAAATGCTCAAATGGAATTAACAGAAAAACCAATTGTTTTATTTACAATAAAAAAAGAACTCTAAAAATAAAAAACGACGATTAAACGTCGCGTTTTTTTAAATTGGCAGGCCCAGCAGGATTTGAACCTACGAATGACGGAGTCAAAGTCCGTTGCCTTACCACTTGGCTATGGGCCTTTCTTTGGGGCGGCTAAAGGGAATTGAACCCTCGAATGCCGGAGCCACAATCCGGTGCGTTAACCTCTTCGCCATAACCGCCATCGCCTCTGGACTATTATACTATATTTTAAGATTATGTAAAGTTTTTTTTGTTTTATAAGGTTTGATAAAAAAATTATTGTTGTAATTTTAAATTTAAAATTAGCTTTGTTAACGATTTTAGCGTCATAATGAAACATTTGTATATTAAAAAGTAAACTAATACTAATTAAAAGGTGTCTTAAAAAAATAATGAGAGTTAATAAATATGACTTTAAAACAACATCTATGTTGTGAAAAAAAGTAAAGTTTGCTATGATAGTAATAGTTTTATAAAGGAGAAACTATTTTTATGAAAACATTTGGTAAAATACTTGTGATGATTTTAATCTTTTTCGTTGGAATTCAACTTTTTGGCTTTTTAAGCAGAATTGCTAATAATAAAGCAATTGGTAAGTTAGGTGATGAGGCTATTGTTGAAGAAAATGACGAATTTTTCAGATCCATTTTTGAATATTATCAAGAAGGTTTAATCTATCAAGGAAGTAAAGGCGATTTTAATTTAAATATTTATAATGTCGCTACTAAGGATAATAATTTATTGCTTTTCTTAGCAACTGGAATTGATAAAAAGATTACAAATAATGTTTTAAATTTCAGTTTAAAATTAAAAAGTGGTCGTGAGATAGAAAACATTTTAATCTCAATTGGAGAAGAAGCTTGGTATTTGCAGTGGTTGTATTTAGAAAATCTCTATGATAAACAACAAATATTAGAAGATATTGTTGGTCTTAAAATCACTTATACTGAGAAAAAAGATGAAGAAGTATTAGTTTTTGAAGATAAAGAAGCTGTTATTAGTGAGTCTGATTATAATATTGTTAGTTATTTGAAAGGTGATAACACTCTTTATGCTTACTTAGATAATATAGCTGCTCTTGAATTGGAAGAAAAAGAACTAGCAGAGGGAGAAACTAATAATTACAAATTAGTGGTAAAAGCATTAATAACTGAAGAAATCGTTGGTGATGTTTATTTAATTGGTAACTTTAACGATTATGATATTAATGATAAAAGCTATAAACTGACAAAATCAGAACAAGGTATTTCTTATAAAATTGCTGAAGAAACAGAAAAAACAACCTTCTTTTATCAGTCAGAAGGCGAAAAATTTCAAGCAGTTGAAATAAGAGGCGATACAATTGAATATCTTTTTGTAATAGATGGTGAAATAGCAGGAGATGAGAATGGAGAACCGCTAGTTTTTGAGAAAAAACTCGCCCAAGACGTCAGTGAATTTTCGGATAGTAAGTTAGAAAATTATCTTGCCAGCTTAGGTGTTTATAAAGTTGATAAAAGGGCAAATTTAAAAGCTTTCAATTATATCGTTTGGATTGGAATGATTGTTTATATTGTTGTTTTAGGAGGATTAATCTATATGATGTTTATTAGACAAAAACCAACCAGAGCAGCTTACTCACAAAACCATCAAACAGCAAAGGCAAAAGTAGTTAAAGAAGTTAAACCGCAAGAAAACATCAACATCAATAAAATTTCTGAAATAGAAGAGCGCGATGAAAACCTCGCAGTTAAAAAAATTGAAACAACAGAAAAAACAGTTGATAGTGAAGAAGAAAAAGAATAAGATTGAAATCTAAAAAGGCGTGTGTTATAGTATCAATGCACGCTAAAATAGGGGCATGGTGTCAACGGTAGCACAGCGGTCTCCAAAACCGTTAGTCCGGGTTCGAATCCTGGTGTCCCTGCCATTATAAAGTCTTCAATGACTTTTTATTTTATCACACGATAGTAAAAGGAAAAAAGGAGTCGTTATGTTTACAAGTAAAGTAACTCAAAAAGCATTAAGAATTGTTTATCAAGCTTATTTAAAGAAAAAAGATGATAATAATATTCCTGTTGTGTTTTCATTATATGACGTTGCCAAAACGATGGAAGATGAAAACAGCCAAACTGTTGCTTTGTTAAGGACTCTCTTAGATGATAAAAAAATAACATTTATAGAATTACAGAAAGAATTCCCTTTTGAAATTTCAGAGGCCCTAAGGGTGCTCGCTAAAGATGATGTTTTATCTTATCCAGATTTTATTAGAAGAATTAAATTAAATCCGCTCGCAAGGACTGTTAAAATAGCTAGTTTGAAAGCAGAATTAAAGTATTTAAAAAAAGAAAATCAAGAACGACATTTATTTGCATTAAAAATTTTAGAATAATAAAAAAGTAAAATCCTAATTTCTTCCTATTATTATTGTAGAGGTGATAAAAATGAAGGAAAAAGGATTTGTTTTTTTTATTTGTATGGTACTTGCTTTAATTTCTTTTTCAAGCATTAAAGCGGAAACAACATTTAAAGAAACGAAAAACTTAATTGATTTAAGAAACATTTATTTAGAAGAACAGGAGCCAACGTCGCATCGGCCAGCTAAAAGGTTTTTAAAAATGACAAATTTTATCGATGTTGTTGAAGGCGAAGTTTACACTATTATTATTCATGAACATTTTTTAGAGCAAGATTTTGATTATTTTAATAATCTTGACGATAACTATCATATTCATTTAATCTATGATGATGAGACCACCGATCAAGTGCCGACTGATAGTGTCGGTTTTCATGAGTTTGATGAATTTGGTTATATTTGGGGAACCTTTACTGCTAAAGGTAATAAAGTAAAAATCGATTATATGAATGCGAGAGTTTCTAGTGAAGTGGAACGGATGCCATTTAAAATAATTATGTATCTTGGTGAAATTGATGATTTTAGTGGTTTTTATAGTTACCACACTAATTTTGAACCAGAAGTAGGAACTCTTTTAGTTGATGTCGATTGTCCATTAAGTATAGAGGCGATACTAGAAGCGTTTGTTTTTGAAAGCGATGATGATAACTTAATTACCATTAATATTATCGAGGATAATTATAGCGATAATGTTTCTCAAATTGGCGAGTATTTAATTAAGTTGAAAGCTCAAGATGAATATATTAATGCTTCTTTTTATGATTTGAAAGTTAAAGTCGTTGATATTGAACCACCAATAATAAGAGGAAAAGATAGTTATATAATTGATTTTAGTGAAGTTGATAATTTTAGCCTTAATAGTATTAAAGAACAATTAATTGTTAATGATAATTATTCTAACATTTCCAATAGCGATTTAGAAATAATTAGTGATGATTTTACCGATAATAAAAATAAAGCAGGCGAATATCAAGTAGTCTTTAGAGCGGTTGATTGTTCTCAAAACTACACAGATTTCCCCGTTATGATTACTGTCGCTGATAATAAGCCCCCGGTTTTGATAGGTCCTTTAGAAATTTATCGTTATAGTACTGATCCCGAAATGACAAGAGAAGAAATAAAAGCTCTTTATCAAGCATACGACGAAGTTGATGGTGATTTATCGGATTTAATTGAAGTTGGCGGAATAACATCTAGTGAAGTTGGTACTCATGAGTTTTTAATTACAGTTGAAGACAATTCTGGAAATAAAGCTTCAAAACGGCTTTATCTTAAGATTGTTGAAGGCGTTCCGCCAGTCTTTACAACAACCAATTTAATACTAACAATAAGCGAATATAATGAAATGACTCAAGAAGATATCATCGCTTGGATTATTGAAAATAGTGAAGCAAATATTAGTGACGTGGAAATAGTGTTTGATGAAGTTGCTTATACTAATGATGCAGGAAATATTTATTATTCTTTTATACATGAAGGCCAACAACTCCAAGGAAAAATTGAAGTCAGAAATGATACAAACGATAAATTATGGCTTTATCCAGTTATTAGCGGTTTTGTATTTTTAGCCGTCTTAACTGCCGCAATTATCGTTGTTAAAAGGAGAAAGCGTTAGTAAAAGTTTAGAAGAAGTAAATAAAAAAAGAAACACTTAAAGAGAAGGTCTAATTTCAAAAGGGATTAGGCCTTTTTTATAAGTGTTTAATTATGGTGCAACCGCTTATTTTTTAAAAGAAAATTTTTATTTGATTACTAAAACTAAAAAACCAATAAAATGCAATTTTTGAGAGATATATTATTAAAAATAGAATTATTATGTTAGAATATTGACTGCAAAGGGAACTTTGCTGGTGATAAAATGAGAAGGAAAAAGATGTTTTGGTTTTTTATAAGTTTGTTTTATCTTTTGAATATTTTTAATACGTACTTTATTACGAGTACATTTTTAAATCGCTATTTAATTAGCTTCAATCGTTCTTTTGTGATGGAAGTTAATTCTTTTATAGGTAATTTTGCTGTTTTAACTATTTTACTATTCCTTGGTTTTTTAATTATTAGAAAAGAAAAAGGACGTTATAAGTATATGGTTGTCTTAACTTTTCTATTTAATGTTATTATTTTTTTATTAGGCTTATTTACAAAATATTATCAGACAGTTTTTTCCCCTAGCAATATGGATGTCTTTAAAAATCCCGCCACTAAACTTACAACTTCAATTATTATTGAATCCTTTAAAGAGCTGTTTGTTTATTGGAGAATTGTTGTTTTTATTCCTTTTATAAGTTTAGTGGTAATTTATTTAATTTTCACTAAAAGTATTAAAAAAGCAAAATCTGACGCTAATGAAGTAGTTGTTTTTAACACTATTCCTCTTAATTTATCGCTTCTAATCGGCGGTATGCTCTTAAGCGCTTTATCGATTCTTTATACAAATATTAAGATTAATAAAAATTGGGAGATAGACGCTGAAAAGCCGCTTTATGCTGTTCAAAATGGTGGCGTTTATAATTATTATTTTAGTGAGCTTTTTCATTTTGCAACGAAAGAGGAAGAAGTAAGTTTAGATTATTATGACGAATATAATAAGAATAAGGAAAGTTATTTAAATTATTATGGAGAAACCTACAGCAACACTCTTAAACTAAGTGAGGCTAATAATTTAGTTGTTGATGATAGTTTAAAACAAGAAAACCTCAATGGAATATTTAAAGATAAAAACTTGGTTTTAGTCCATATTGAGTCTTTAAATCATTTTCTCTTACAAGAAGACGGTCTCTTAGGTTCTGATTATTTAGAGACTTTAAAAGCGTTATTAAAAGAGTCTTATCTTTTTGATAATTTTTATACTAATGTTGGGGTAGGAAATTCTAGTGATGCTGAGTTTGCAGTATTAACAGGAATTCATCCTAAAGGAGATTCAACTATTTATTGGGATTATCAAAAAACTGAGTATCTTTTCCCTGCTTTGCCCAAGTTGTTTGGCAATGATTATCAAAAAATATCGCTACATGGAGATGTAGCGGGCTTTTATAATCGCGTTCCTGTTCACAGGGAGATGTTAGGTTTTGATGATTACTATTATTATGATGAGAATGAAGCCTATTATTCGGGGACTTTTAACGGTTATTACTATTTTCAAGAACTAAATGATAAGACTGATGAAGCGTCACCTTGGGTAAGCGATATTTCTCTATTAGATTGGACTTTAGAAATGTATCAAGAAGAAGAAAAAAACTTTTTATATCCGATTATGATTCAACCTCACGTGCCTTATTTATATTATAATGATGAACCATATTTTGATAAGCAACAATTAAAAGTGGATACTGTGACATTAAGATATTTAAATTATCAATCTTATTTTGAAGCTTATTTTAAAAAGTTTATTGAAATCTCTAAAAAAATGTCTAATACGGTCTACCTTTTTTACAGTGATCATGGTTCTGGAATTCCTTATAAAGACTTACTAACTATTTCAAATAAATCAAAAGAAGAACTTTCTTATATAGAATACGAGAAAGAGATGTTAAGAACACTTGCCTTTCTTTATGTTCCTGGAGAAGAAGTAAACGAAGATGGTATTAACGTGGGGCTATTTAAAGGAAAGCAACCTCTTGTTCGTTCTCAAGTTGATTTGTATCGGACAGTTATTGAACTTTTTGATTTAGAAACTGATTATTATTATTTTGGAGTTAATGGTTTATCTAAAGAAAAGACTTTTTCTATAGATACCAGGACATTTTCTTTAGTAACCGATGAATACTATTTAGTGGGAAAAAGGATGAACGATCTTAAAAATTTTTCTGAAGATAATATTTATCCATATAAAGAAACGTTTGAAAATGACCCTTTAAAGTTTTTTAAATACTTAATGAGATATAAATATAGAATGGATTATGCCCTAAAATATAACCTCTTTATAGAATTGAAAAACTAAAAATTGTTGACATTCATAACGAAGATGAGTATAATTTTTCTTGTGGCGGATGTGGCGGAACTGGCAGACGCACTAGACTTAGGATCTAGCGCCTCCGGGCATGCAGGTTCGATTCCTGTCATCCGCACCAAATTAGAAATTTGTTTGATACAATTTGTGTCAAACTTTTTTTATTTTGAAGATAGGGAATACATCCCTTTATTCCATTTCCACTTATAACTTGACCAACAACATAGAAACCATAAAACTACTCTTTTTTAGAGTTTTTTAATTTTTGGTTATTACAATTTAACGATTACCCTACAATTTAACGATTACTTTTAATTATAAGAAAGCAAATGCGGAACGGCTTATTTACCACCAAATAGGTCGTTTTTTTTGTTACTTACGCACTTTTTACATGAAAAACATACAAAATTCACTAAATCTTGGCAAAACAATAATCTTCATGCCATTAACCATTGAGGAAGTGGTGAAGTTAGCTATTTAAGTTGTTAAAACACATAAAATTAACAAAAATTCAAAATTAACCGGCAAAACAGTACCCTACTTGCCATTAACCATTGAAGAGGTAGTTGGATTATCTGTTTTAGTTACTAAAAATGTGAAAATATAGGAATTTTCTAAAAAAATCGGGAATTTCACTACTTGCTTGCCATTAACCTATGAAAGGAAAAACATTTTATCAAAAAGGAGGAAAGAAAAATGGAAATGGAAAAAGAAGAAGTAAAGAAAAGTAGTGGAGTTGTTTTAATGGATGAGGAGCTAGATGAAGACGGATTTCCAAAAACTATAACATTAACAAAAGAAGTATTGGAAAAACTACCACCATTAGCACCAGAGTTAGTAGAGGGTATTTTAAGGAAGGGACACAAGATGTTGATATCTGGTTCATCTAAGGCCGGTAAGAGCTTTTTGTTAATGCAGTTAGCTATTGCCCTTTCAAAAGGATCTAAATGGTTAGAGTTTGGGTGTATGAAGTCAAAGGTATTGTATGTGAACCTAGAAATTGATAGAGCAAGTTGTATTAATAGGTTTGTTGAAATTTATAAAAGACTTGGTATAAAACCAGAAGAAGATGAATATTTAGCTATTTGGAATTTAAGAGGAAAATCAATGCCACTTGATAAACTAATGCCAATTTTAATCGAAAGAACAAAAAGTGAAAGTATTGATGTCGTTATTATTGATCCTATTTATAAAGTAATAACAGGCGATGAAAATAAAGCAACCGATATGGCAAAGTTTACTAATCTATTCGATAAGCTTTGTTTGGAAACAGGTGTAGCCGTTATTTACTCTCATCACCATTCTAAAGGCGAACAAGGATTTAAAAGAGCAATGGATCGTGCATCTGGTTCCGGAGTGTTCGCAAGAGATCCAGATTCATTACTTGATATCATTGATCTTATTTTAGAAGAAGAGTTTAAACAAGCCTATTTAGACGATCAGAATATGACTGCTTGGCGGCTTGAAAGTAGTTTAAGAGAGTTTAGAAATATTACTCCGGTCAACTTTTGGTTTGATTATCCAATCCATATAGTAGACAAAGAAGGACTACTTACCAAAAACTATGCTTCAGGTGATCCGAGACATAATCTAACCAAAAGTGGAAAAAGAAAACAAACTCCGGAATCTAGAAAGTTAGAATTTGACAATGCTTTTGATATTAATTTAGAAGAAGATGGAACTTGTAGAGTATCTATTTTGGCTGAATATTTAGGTGTAACTGATAAAACGATTAAAAATAGAATCAGCGAATTTAGTGATGAATATGTAAATAATCGTGGTGTTGTTTCAAGAAAAAGTGAAGATGGAATATAGGGAAAACATCCGCTTCACTCACTAAAAATTCGGAAAACGAAAATAGGGATAAATGCCCTTTATTCACAAAA
>Ga0265294_10000378_pt1 | contig 59087 bp, 50 predicted proteins | sample MunlanPumphouse3_FD_192504 | JGI IMG/M metagenome (GOLD analysis project Ga0265294, IMG submission 192504) | Groundwater microbial communities from a municipal landfill in Southern Ontario, Canada - Pumphouse #3 | ecosystem: Environmental > Aquatic > Deep subsurface > Groundwater | place... | reverse complement strand
CATCTCAACCAGAATTCAAAGAATATATTAAGCAAGTAATTCTTAATGCAAGAAGATTGGCTGAAATTCTAAAAAGCAAAGGTTACAAAATCATATCAGGTGGTACAGATAACCATTTGATGTTAATAGATACAGTAGAAAGTCTTGGGCTAAGTGGTAATGAAGCCGGACTTGCCTTAGAAAAGGCTAATATAACTATTAATAAGAACACCATACCAAACGACCCAAGAAAACCGTGGGACCCATCAGGGATAAGAATAGGGACACCAGCAGTTACCACTAGAGGTATGAAAGAAAAAGAGATGGATAAGATTGCAGACTTTATAGATCAAGTATTAAGAAACGATCAGGACAATGATTTGCTTTTTGACATTAAATCGGAAGTTAAGAAATTTACAAGCAGTTTTACAATACCCGGTATAAAGTAATATAAAAACAATGAAATTAATACGGCGTAAAGATCTTAATATAGAAGATATACGAACCGAAGAGCACTGGAATAGATTCCGTATATTTTCCATATTAAACAAAGAAGACTTCAACACTAAATTAGCTATAAACGCTCTCATTAAGGACTGTTTGAATAGTAGAGAAACCGCACTAGCCATTTTTAAACATTTTCAATTTAGTAGGGACAAGAAGGTCCTCCCTAACGAGATTTATGACATTAATCATAGAACATACATAATTGAGAATCTCCCAATATTTACATATCTTAAACTTACTAATAGTTTTTCAGACTCGTTCATTAAATTTCAAGACCTGAAGTATATAGATAAAGATAGGGTGTTTTTTATAAGAATTCCAAAAGAGATTGCAAAAAGCATGGAGCTTCGCAAGAGCTATGAGAAAATCCAGTTTAAAGCATTGGCCAATTATAGAGATATTTTAAAAAGTAAATTTAAAGATTCTAAAAAGTATGCAAAGTATGTATTACCAGTAGGATTGCAGGGTAGAGCGGTGATGTCTTTTAATGCTAATAAGAATATAGAATTAACAAATGATCTTCTATGTAGTGATTTAGTTGCCGAAAATCAGTTAGGAGATATGTTTGAAGCAGTGTTAAAATCAGACATTGAGATATCCCCAAATTCTCAAGAAGCTCTTGTTATGAAGCAGATATTAGAATATCTGAAGGATCTGATTCCAAAACAACAGGAAATTGATACAGAATCCCTCCATAGTTTTAAATTTGAATATACTACTGATCTTGTAGAGCACATAATAAGCAACTTTGAACTGTTGATAAACCCGTTGGGAAGTAGAGGAGAGCTAGAATTTGATTATAACGATCAGGTTAATATTGGCAAATTAATAAGCAAAGGACAACTGGGTAATATAGCAATATCCAAAGGGGCATCACTTTCAGGATATTTATCTCTTATAGACATATTGGAGCTATTAGATAATAAATACCAAATGTATATCCCGCTACTATCCGATTTCATAGATATAGATAATGAATTAGATAGGCCAACCAGCAAGAGTTTTCTACTACCAAAAGAGCTGGATGAAAATTTAGATATAAAAAGAGCTATCTCAAAGAAACTGACAGATATATATTCGGATATTAAGAATTGGAGAGATGAGTCAAAAAGTGAAATGTCTGAAGAAATGTCAAAAGAATTTACTAGATATCTTCTACCGATGTCACATTTAACTAGGTTTAATCTATACTTAGATATAAATGATATGTTTCGTTTAAGAAAGGTGAAAACGAGGTATTCTCAAGAATGGTTAAAACTTTTCTATCAGCGAGATCCTCTATTTAAAAAATAGTCTAGAAAAATGGTAAAATCTGTAATCTAACTTCAGAAACTTAAATCATGGTCTTGAGCGACAAAGGTATAAAAGAGGCAATAAAGCGAGGAGTAATTAATATAGATCCATTTGAGGAAGAGAACCTTCAGCCAGCTTCCTATGATCTCCATATGGGTAAGAGCCTGTTACTTTTTGACAGGGGCCATAACTCTCATATTGATATAAAGGAGCCTATGGATAAACTCATGGTTGAGTATAAGATGGGTCCAGAGGGATATATACTTCATCCTAAAGAATTTATTTTAGCAAATATCAGAGAGATTACTGGAGTAAATGACGAATATGTTGGATTCTTACATGGGAAAAGCTCTCTTGCCAGAATAGGCCTGTTAATACATGCCACTGCAGGGTTATTAGATCCTGGTAATGAACTGAGATTAACTTTGGAGCTTTACAACTTATCTCCTCTTCCAATTAAACTCTATCCTGATATGAAAATTGCACAAATTACTTTTAACGAATTAGATCAGAAATGTGAGAGAGCATATGGGAGTGAAGGTTTAAATAGTAAGTATAAGGGGGATCTGAAGGTTCAAGGCAGTAAAATGTATGAAAACTATCTAAATGATAAAAAATAATATCAAAAAACAATTTCCGATATTTAAGAATAGAATTAATGGTAAAACATTAATATATTTAGATAATTCTGCCACTACACAGAAACCTGAAACGGTAATAGAGGGACTAAGAGAGTACTACAGTAAATATAATTCCAATATACATAGAAGTGCACATCTTCTTTCTCAGAAAGCCACAGAGAAATGGTTAGATGCTCATAAGATTGTGGCGGAATTTTTAAATGCTAATTCTTACAAAGAGATAGTTTTTGTTCGTAATTCTACCGAGGGTATAAATCTCTTTGTGAATACATACGGTAAGAGTAATTTACAAAAAGGAGATACTGTTATCCTTACAGAAATGGAGCATCACAGTAATATCGTACCTTGGCGAATGTTAAAAGAGGAGATAGGTTTCAATATCGAATATATTCCTGTTAATCAAGAGTATGAATTAGATCTTGAATGGTTCCAAGAGAGAATAAAGGAGTTAGGAGATAAGATTAAAATAGTTTCTGTACTACACATTTCTAATGTTTTAGGGACAATTAACGATGTTAAGAGAATTACAGAAATCTCTCATACCGTTGGAGCAAAAGTGTTCATTGATGCTGCACAAAGTGTCGCTCGATTACCAATAGATGTAAAAGACATAGGGTGTGATGCTCTAGTTTTCTCTGGTCACAAAGTATATGGACCTACTGGATCGGGAGCACTTTATGTTAAGCAAGCAATTTTAGAAGAAATGCCTCCATATATGGGTGGAGGGGAAATGATAAAGGAAGTTCATAGGGAAAGCTTTTCTTTAAATGAGCTACCTTGGAGATTTGAAGCAGGCACTCCAGATATAGCAGATGGAATAGTGTTAGGAGAAACATTGCAATGGTTTAGGAAAACGGTTAAACAAATTGGAGGGTATGATTGTCTTATAGAGCATGAGAGAGAGTTAATTGGGCAGTTCTTATCTCAATTTGAAGATCTGCAATGGTTTAAGCTATTCGGCAAAGAGGAGCGACTAGGTTCTATATCCTTTAATTTAGAAGGCTTTACCTTTGCTGGGTGCAGAGAGGGGACAGTAGATAGTAATAAACAGGGTGAAGAGATCTTGGGATTCTTATCCTCTCAAGGTTTATGTATTAGAGATGGTTTCCACTGTGCACAACCTTTACATGAGAAATTTCATAGGGGCCCAACTATGCGGGTCAGTTTGGGCATTTATAATGATAGTAAGGATATAGATATAGCGGCAAAGCTTATTAAGCAGGGTGTGCTAAGAGTTATGTAATTGTGTTATTATATTTCTATGGATGATACTGCCTTAATTAATAATAGAAACAGTGCTCAGAATGATTTCCAAGAGGATATAAATCTCCTACATCAGAAGCTGTCAAATTCGAATGTTCCTCCAGACCTTAAGGAAGAGACATTAAGAGCTATATCTAGACTCTCTCGTATTGCGAGGTATGGTAATTACAGCACAGAATTTGAGACGATAGATAAATATGTTGACTGGATAAGTAGGATACCTTGGGGTGTTGTAACTCAGGATAGCTACAATATAGATAATGCTAAACAAATAATGGATTCCACACATTATGGTATGGATACCATCAAGAATTTGATATTAGATTATTTAGCGGTAATGGAGCTCCAAAATAGGGGCATCTCGAATATAATACCTGAACCTGTTAACTTAGGGGACAAAGATTTCTCTAATCCATACAATGTTCCACCTGTTGCTGATAATAGGGTAAATGCTACAGCCAAATCCCCTGTATTGCTGTTTGTTGGTCTTCAGGGTGTTGGTAAAACATCTATAGCTAAATCTATAGCGAAGGCTATGGGCAGGAAATTCTCTAGGATTTCTCTTGGAGCTATAGGGGACGTTAATACGATAAGGGGGGTTCCAAGATATGTAGCAGGTGCAGAACCAGGGCAGATAATCAAATCATTAATAAGGACGGGTAGTATGAACCCAGTGATTTTGTTAGATGAAATTGAAAAGTCTAGTGGTCAGCAAGGGTTGCTAAATGATGTTATGTCCGCATTATTAGAAATATTGGATCCTGAACAGAATCAGCATTTTATAGATCATTACATAGATTCTCCTGTAGATTTATCAAATGTATTCTTTATCTGTACTGCTAATAACTTGGGTGGTTTATCGGCCGCACTCCTAGATAGGGTTGAAATTATTAGATTTACAAGCTATTCTGACGAGGAAAAAGAGGTTATTGCTAGAAGGTACATATTGCCTAAAGTTCTTATGGAGACGGGACTTAGTGATCAGCATCTTCAAATAAGAGATGAGGTTTGGCCATTATTAATTAGGCCAATAGGATTTGATGCAGGTATAAGACAATTAGAGAGAAACATATACACATTAGTGAGGTCTGTAGCAAGAAAATTGGTAACAGGCTCTCCCATACCAATAGTTATAACGAATGAGAATGTAAATGATTTCGTTTTGTCTGACCAGGGGACATTAAGCTAAACCCCTTTAAATGGATTAATCAAACCGAGTGCACTAATAGCTCTAGTAACGGCATCTTCTTTTCTCCCCATTGTAATACCTGCCCTTTCTTTTGAGCGAAGTTCAGATTTAGTTATAGCATCTAGATCTTCATTTATTTTTTCCTTCGAGAAACTTTGAAGATCAGATTTCTGTGTAACTAAATATTTTTTTATATCAATATCAGTATTGCTGTTGTCCGTCATCATCTTCTTCAGATAAATTAACCATGCCCTGTGGCGTCATATGCTGCCTGTCCCTTTGTAAATCTCTTCTGTCTTTAACAACCTGACCTGGGAGAGTATTCTCATCAACCCTATCTTGGAAAGTCTTTTGATGCTCATATCTTCGAGGATTCATTTCCTTGTCTTGCTCTTCTAATCTTCTCCTTATCTCCTCTTCATATTGATTTCTTTCTTCGTCTATCTGTACTTTGTCCTCTTTGCGCCTTTGTGCAGCCCTCTCAATCATAGACAGCTGTTTACTTGCAGAGGTTGCTTCTCTAGCAGGTTGTTGTATTGTAGGGGGCTCAAAAACCTTAGCTAGTTCTTCAATAGTTCTGTTGTCCTCTATCCCCAAATCCTTCTTTCTTCTCTTCTCTTCCAAATCTTTTGGATCCGAAGTAATCACTTCATGCTCAGCTTGGCTTGACACGACCTGAATTCCTACATGGTTAGAGCCAGCGAAGAAAAGTCCTTGCCCTCTATCACAGCTTAAGAGGAAATTCTTTTCACCATCTGAGAGGTTAAATACTTTCTGCAATTTCTCTATAGCAGAAGGGCTCTGTTTCATAAGCATTTGTATGGATGAGTTAGAAATAATAGCTTTACCCATATCGTTTTTCATAAAATCTGCGACATCTTGAGTAATTGTTGTTAATCCTAAGTAATATTTTCTTGCACGCTTAGCGATAGAGTACATAAATCTAGCGGAATCTTCTCTTTGCATCATATACCAAGCCTCATCAACTATTAACAATCTCCTTTTTTGATCTTTTCGAATCCTCGTCCAGATGAAATCAAGCATTAAGTACATAGCAAGGGGCTTTAATTCGTCTTGTAAATCTCTAACACTAAATACTGTAAAGGAGTTGTTAATTTCAAAATTACTAGCCTCGTTAAATATCCCAGCACCACTCCCAACAATATATTTTTCCATTCTTCTAGAAAGATCGTGTGCTTCTGGCTCAGCCATACCTTTTAATACCTTGTAAAGATCTTCGAGCATAGGTGGCTGTTTAGACTGAGTTTTAGGATCATAGTTTATACCCTTTTCTCGATAGGTTAATATGAGGGCTCTATCTAAAATAGAGGATTCTACATTTGTTAATCCCTCAAACATGACTTTGAAGAACCCTAACAAGGAGAGCATTTTCATTCTAAGCTCATCATCCTCGTCATCTCCTCCGCTTATACCAGAAAGCTCGAAAGGATTCATCTTGTGTCCCTGATCTTGAGAGAAAGATATGTACAAACCGTCTACCGATTTTGAGAGATCTTCATACTCCCTCTCCGGATCTATGACAATGACATCTGTTCCCATCATTAGACTCCTAATAGCTTCAAGCTTCACAAAATAGCTTTTACCTGCACCAGAGGTTGCAAAGACTACAGAATTAGCATTTTCCAAATCAAACCTATCAAAGACTACTAAACTATTGTTATGCAAATTAACCCCATACATAATCCCATGATCCATGGTAAGCTCAGAACTAACAAATGGAAAGGTTGTTGCGAGAGATGTAGTATCCATGTTTCTAGTTATATACATCTTGTCCAAACCTAAAGGCTGTGTACTAATAAATCCAGGCTCTTGAAGTAAAGTTGCCTGCTTAGCTGTGACGCTCATGGCCGCCAAAGTAGAGGTTACATTCCTGGCGTATTTCTCAAGAAGTTCTTCATTAGGTGCAAATATTGTTATATACATTGCAAAATGGAAGAATTTCTCTGAACCTTCTGCAATAGAATCTTGCAACTGTTGAGCATCAGCAAGTTTAACTTTCAGGGAAGCGTCTATAACTTTGCGCTCTTCCATTTGGGTATACAGCGTAGCCTCCATTTCTCCTATCTTTTTCTTAAGTTTCTCTAAGATGGTTTTTGAGTCTACAGGATAGTAGAAAGTACTTATGCGTAATGAATTCTCAAAGTTGACAATCGGAGACAACCAGTTAGGCCCTACAAATCTAGGATATCCACTTATAAAGAAAGTTTTGAAATAATAATCTCCCATTTGTAATTGATTGAAATCTACTTCTAGATCAATTGGAGCGATTATATCTTGTAATGAAAGTCCAGAGAAGTCTCCAGAAGGCCTTTGCGTAGCCTCTACAGAAGGCTCCTGTTTCTCTTGCTTTTCCTCCTTTATCTTTTTCTTGAAAAGCTTATCAAGCATTCTGAAGAAGAAGTTCTTTTTTTCTTGTATAACTGTATCTTCCAATCTCTCCGCCTCTGTCTTTGGAGAATCCTCTTTCTCTTTAATAATATCGACTTCTTTTTGTACTTGAGTTTGAATGTTTTTATACTTATCAATAGGATTCGAGTTCTGCAACTTATCGATAACGGGTGAGGTAATTTTTTTGTTAAAACTGTTTTTATCCATAGTTAGCCTCCTCATCTGGGTTATAAGTAGTGTAAAACTCTGTTATTAATTCCTGATTGCCTAATTGATGAGCTGTGAGGCCCATACGTCCGAGCTGCTTGATGATATGATCTCTTTTTGGATATAGAAATATTTTTGCCTTCTCTAAAAGCTGCTCTTTTCTCATTGCCTTCTGTGCTTCTTGTTCATCTTTGGTTTTCTTTGCACCAAAGAGGCCTGCACCAGGTAGTTTAGCCGCAGGATTATAGGGGATAACAATAAAGAAGTTCTTATCTAAGACATTATTCCTTATTATCAAATTTTGTATAAATTCAGTATATATTTTCATCATCTTGCTTAAACCTTTAGACGTACCTTCTATCTTTTGGTTTTTAAGATAAATAACATAGTTAGAAATATCAATTCTCCTAGTCCTAATTAATATCTGGATATGGAAATTAAGAGAATTTAACAGACCTGCAAATGCATAAATTTTGTTATCCTGCTCATACTCAGCTAAAAGATCAAAATTGATAGCATTGGTTTGTAAAACTAATGCAACACTGCCACTTTCAGTTATGACTAAATCGTCAACTATATCTTTAACCTCTAAATGGCCCTGGGTGGATGAAGCTGTTCGGGCTCTTTCTTTTGCATCCATTATTTCAATTGAGCAGTTATTTTAATTGGACTTTTACTGACATTTTGGTCTAAGAGTAATTGGATTGTCGGTATTTGGTATATACTTTGATCAAACTGTATGTAGTATACACCGTGAGGGAAGACTTGGTTAGTCAAGAAATACCCATTAGGTCCTGTCCTATTAGCAAAAATTACTTTCCCTCCCTCGTCTTTTAAAAATACTGGAATATTTGTGAGCCCCCTGTTATTTACATCTCCAACCCATATATTGATATTACCAGGGAGTCTGTCGACACTTTGTATTGAAAATTGGTATTGCGAGATATTTTGTGCCCCAATTCTTATAACAGGGCTCTTTGAAGATGCTGCTGCAGGAGCTTCCACTTGAGTTTTCTGATCTTCCTTTTTTGGGATTGCTTCAGTTTCAAAGATGTCATCTCCAGGATTCTCTGTAAAAATTTCTTGATTCTCTTTCAAATCTCCTCCTATAATTTTGGGTTTATCTTTACTCCCATTATTAATCACGGGTTTTTTCCTATTCTCTTGCATTTGGTCATTGAGCCATACTCTTTGTGTAGGTTTATTAATAGCTGTGAAATAATTTTTAACAAACTCATCGGCGTTCTGATCGTTGATGGGAACTAATGCAAAGAAAGCTCCTACAGCAGAAAGCGCAATGAAGGCAGGCCAAGCTATAAGGCCGGGGAGGCCCACTTGACGGTTTAGTAGCAGGAAAACAGATCCACTTATTATTCCTGCCACAAGATATGCAAACTCTTTTAGTGTAAACTTAGTAAAGAGTTTAAATTCTACATCTAAGACATTTTGTGGTATTGGATGTTGTCTCATATTATATTTAGTTTACCATAGCGAGAAAAGTGTTTGAATAACCGATAATATTTGTTTTATTATATATTGATGAACGAAAACACAGATAGACTTGAATCTCATATCCATCAGTTGTACGAGTTTAGGTCTAATATACCATCTAATCTGTCTATAGAAAAGGTAAAAGAGGTATGGGCTGTTGAGAAAAAGCAGTCAGATATACCTTTAGTTATAGAGTCTAGAGAGAATATTATAGGGAGGAAATTGAAAATAGCAAAAGAATCTTTGGGATGGTTGATATTGAAACCGTTTGTAAAGTTTGTAGCAATCTCTGGCTCTGTCGGCTCTGAATTCGCAGAGGAAGAGGATGACATTGACCTATTTATAGTGGTGAAAAATGATACGGTTTGGATATATAGGCTATGTGTATATATTAGGAATATCCTCAAGAAGGGGATTAGGTCAAAAGGTAGCTCAATGAGAAACAAGGAGGTAAAGGATAAGTTGTGTATAAATTTCCTTGCAGAGCAAAGAGGGTTACTTTTTGATGAAGATATTTTCAATCTTAACGAGCTTCTCTATATGGTACCGATTTATAACAGAGATTTTCTGAGTGTGATATTCCTTAATAATTCATGGCTTAAAGATAAATATATGGTTTCTGATAAGTTCTTAGACAAAGGTAAATTAAAAGTAGGTGATGTGAAGGAGTTAACCAAAAGGAATTATTTTATCTATCCAATAAACTTCATATCTTTTTTAGGCCAGCTATTCTTCATGATAATCATGAAGCATGACCCAGACTTGAAGAGGTTATGGAGCGGATTTAAAAATGGTACCGTAGAGTTTTACCCTAAGAATTTTAAGGAAGAGAAAATTAAAGGGCTTAGACCTTGTTGAGGTCTATAAATTGCGTATCTTTCTGTAAGTATTTTGGAAGAATTTTAGGATCGACAGTCGTTATAAAGGTTTGCTGTTTACCAATAATTTGTTTGTCAAAAATCTCCGTAGTGTTGTCTTGGTCTAGTTCTGAGGCAATATCATCTAAAAGTAGAGTTGGGTAATAGCCAATCTCTTGAGCTATCATCTCATGTGTTCGAAATATCAGGTTACCTATAGCGAGGCGTTTTTGTCCTCTAGAACCGTATTTTTTTATATCCTGATCTGTAAATATCCTCCAGTCATCTCTGTGAGGCCCAATATTACTGTATCCGGTAGCGATATCTCTTTTTTTATTTTCCTCTAATACCGTATTTATTATATCTTTTATTTTTTCTTGATCTCCTTTGAATCCGGGAATTCCATTTAGTCTATCTTGGCAAAAACAGTACTGTATCTCGAAATCTTTTTCTTTTAATCTGTGTATTATCAAGATCCTCTCTTTATAGATTTCGGACGCAAGCTCGGCAAGCTGTCTGGTCCAGAAATTTAATTGTGGGTCATTTCTAGCAATTATTCCTTTCTCGTAGAACTGTTTTGAAAGCTTCTTAAGATATGAGTTCCTCTGATGTATGAGCCTGCTATATCTCTTTAAAACTGAAGAGTACTCATAGTTGAATGAAGATATGGTTTCATCTAGGAAATCCCTTCTACGGGTAGGTGAGAGCATCAGAAGGTCTATTTTTTCTGGATTGAATATAGTTGCGCTATTTGGAGAGAAGAATTTTTTAGAGGTTGTCTTATGATTATCTATCATATATATTTTACGATTATTGTCCTTGTAGTGAGCATATGTTTTTTCATCAACTTCTATTTCAATCCTACTGTGTTTAGTGATACTTCCATTTTGATTGTTATGGACGTATTCGTCAGCTCCAGACCATGGAGATTTCCCATTAAAAGCTATGTAAATAGCTTCGAGTATGGAGCTTTTACCCTGTGCATTATCACCGTGTAGCAATACTATACTAGAATCAAAATGTAATTCTAAATCTTTAAATTTCCTGAAATTTTTTAGCTTGAGTCTTTTAATCATTATGTTTTTAATATTGCAAGAAATGCCCCTTGAGTAATTGTTATCTGTCCGATTTGTTTTAATCTCTTTTTACCAGCCTTCTGTTTTTCTAAAAGCTTCTTTCTTCTACTGTAATCTCCTCCGTAGAGTTTTGCAGTTACATCTTTTCTTAATGCTTTAACATCTTCTCTAGCAATTATCTTAGACCCTATAGAGGCTTGTAAAGGTACTGCGAACTGTTGTCTTGGTATCTCCTCTTTCATAACCTGTAGGAGTCTGATGGCTTTTCCTCTTGCTCTATCTCTAGTCTCAAGGAAACTTAGAGCGGGTATTTCTTCACGATTAACTAAGATTTCCACCTTAACTAGGTCAACAGGGAAGTAGTCTATAAGTTCATACTCCATTGAGGCGTATCCGCTTGAGATATTTTTTAATAAATCAAAGAAGTTCGAGACCAAAGAGGCAAGTGGCATATCATATTCAATCGTGATGTATTGTTCTTTAAGCTTTATACTTTCTTCATTACTTTGAGACAGATCCAAGTATGTTGTCGTCACATATTCTCCTCTGTTACGCTCGCATAGGTTCATTAAATCTCCCATATACTTATTAGGGGTTAATACTTGTACTCTTACCCATGGTTCTGAGATCTCCTTTATTTGACTAGGATCTGGTAACTCGCTGGGAGTTTGGATTGAGATGTTTTCATTTTCAATTGTTTTAATCCTATACTCTACAGTTGGTGCAGTGATAATAAGGTTAACGTTATATTCTCTTTCCAATCTTTCTTGTATGATATGCATATGTAGTAAACCGAGGAAACCACACCTAAACCCTGATCCTAGAAGGGTGGACCTTTGGTCTGTGAAAGTTAGGGCAGCATCATTTAGTGCAAGCTTGTTTAAGGCCTTCTGTAAGGGCTCGTACTCATCTGTATCAGTAGGGAAGAATGTAGCGAATACATTGGCCTTAGGAGTTTTATAGCCAGGCAAACCTTCCGTGTTGGGGTCGTCAGATATAGTGTCTCCAACAGCAAAATATTTTATATCCTTCAACCCTGTAGCAATATAGCCGACCTCCCCACATTCTAAGGAATCTATTTCTTGCATACCAGGATTAAATATACCTATCTCTGTGGGAGTAAAACTTTCTTGTTTCTTAATGAGGTGAAGTTCTGTAGCTTTACCGTGCTTGTGCGATATCCTTCCATTGAATATCCTAACGGCAACTACTACACCTCTGTGTTCGTCGTAGAAAGAGTCAAAGATTAAGCCTTGTAAGGGCTTCTCGCTATCCCCACCTGGGCGAGGGCATTTATCTACTATCTCGTCTAGTAATCTTTCTACATTCGTGCCAGTCTTACCAGAGACTTTGATAATATCTTCCTTTTTAAATCCAAGGAGGCCGACTATTTCATTTTCTCTTGCTTCGATGTCGACATTTGGCAAATCTATCTTATTTATCACGGGGATTAATTTTAAACCAAGATCTAATGCTTTTTTTGCATTGGAAAGGGTTTGTGCTTGTATCCCCTGTGAGGCATCTACTAGGAGCAGAGCAGATTCACATGCGGCCAGAGATCGGGAAACCTCGTAAGAGAAATCTACATGGCCTGGCGTATCTATAAGGTTTAATTCATAATCTTTCCATTTCATTTTGCATGCCTGCAGTTTTATAGTAATACCTCTCTCTTGTTCAAGATCTAACCTGTCTAAGAATCTCTCATCCTGTTTTTCGTGCCTTGTATCTGTGTTAGTAGACTCTAACATTCTATCTGCCAGAGTCGACTTCCCATGATCTATATGGGCGATTATTGAGAAATTTCTTATTTTTTCAAGATTAATCATACCTTGGATTATACAAAGTGTGGAGAATTATAGAAAGGAGTTACTCTACAGTAATTTTTATTTCAAAATCTTCGCTAAACTGTATACCTACAACGCTCTCTACCGTAAGATATACATCGTACTTACTTTGGGCTCTCAAAAGGACTGTTACACTCTCGGATTCTCCACTAGGTCTCTGTAATTTATATGCTTGATCATTTATTACCAAACCGATATCTGAGCGGGTAGGGCTGAGTGTTGTTCCTAAGAAGGCGACTTCTCTATCTTCATCTGTTCGGTTCTCTAATCTGAGAATTGGTTTTGAGTAAAAATCTGATTCTCTTTTAGTAAGTTTCGCTTCATATATATATTCCCCATCATCATTTTTATAGACTTTCTCTCCACTGAGTATTTCATGGGTTCCACCTATTAGATTTACAATTATTTCGGAGCTAGTAGTTACGCCGAGGACATCTGTAAACTGCTTTAGGTTTTTTGTTATTGGTTCAAGGTTGATAACTGCAATTGAGGGTATTATGAAGAGTAGAGCAAGAAGACCCAGAGCGATAGGCTCCATAAACTTACCCATTATCTCCTTAAATTTTGTATTTGTTCTTTTCTTTATCATCTTAAAAATATGAGTGTTCTCTATTATTAGGATATACCCTGTCAGTTTCTATTTCAAATGTTTTTACCAATCCCCATATGGAAAGAAGGGAGAGGACTCCTGCAACTACTCCTACCCATGCATAGCTTTCTCCATTTAAGGAGTTGGATACTGTTATTATCGATGCTATTAGAACAAATGTTGACCAGATAAAGATTTTAAGAAATGTAGCAGTGTTGCTAGTAACCCATTTAAGGACATTGAACTTTACCATCTTAGCAATTGTACGCGGATTGTTTTTAGCACTTTGTAAAATAGTTGTTCTTACTATCATATAGAGTGTGGGTACACCCAAAACGACTAACATAGCTAAATCTGAGAGAGAGTTTACAAAGATAGTGCTAGCTTCATCCGAGAGGAAAATTTGGGTAGAGAATACCCCAGTAATTTCATTACCTACCTCAAACTGAAGATTGTAGGCAACAATTAGGGCCATAACTCCAACAAACTTCCCAGCGACCATGAGGACGGCTGGTAATATTGAGAGTTTAAGAGCCTTTTTTAGAAGTATCGACATTATCTTGGGCAAGTTTGTTAAGTTTAGATGCAAGTCTGGACTTTTTCCTACTTGCATTACCTTTCTTTATAACATTTTTCTTAGCTGTTTTGTCAAGTACTTTGTAAACTTGTTCGAGAGCTTTCTCGGCCTCATTAAATTTCTCTTCTTTTAGTAAGTCCTCAAACCTCTTGGTTGCCCGTTTAACACGATTTCTTAGTCTGTCATTATAGACAGTCCTTTTCTTAGTTTGTCTTAAATCTTTGATTGAAGTTTGTAAATTTGGCATTCAACTTTTATGTAAATATGTTAATTTGACTGCGGTTATTATATCTATATTTAAAATATTTGTAAACAATAGCTTTTCTGTTACACTATAACATATGAAGGAGGGTTTTAAAAACTGGTTATTAATATCTTCTATAATCCTGGTTACAGGTATCGTTACCTACTTTGCTTTACCTAGTAGAGAATTAGATAAGGCTGAAGAAATATTGGGAGTAAGTGATGGGAATTATAAGTATGCACCTTTTATAACTTCTGTATCCCCAACCTTTATAAGTGTAGGAGAAGATTTTAGATATGAAATTGAGGCTAGTGATTTGGATTCATCTTACGAACAATTATCTTACTACTTAGTTGAAAAGCCGATATGGATATATATACAAGGTAATGTGGTCGTTGGTAAACCAACAGAGGCGGGTACCTATAAGTTTGTTGTATCTGTTTCAGATGGGACAAATTCCTCTTCTCAAGTTAATTATATATTAGTTGAAGAGAATGAATAAGAGAAATTTAATAATCATACTTTCTTCGATATTGGTAGTTTTAGTATTACTTACAGTTTTTGTTTTTAAAGCTAGAGGCTCAAATCAGATTGAATTGGTTACAGGTTGTGTACCTTATAATGTTTCAATTAAAAGGGAAGGGGAGTACAAGGGTGTAGTAGAGTGGTATACCACAGATGAGTGTTTGGGTTATATTAACTATGGAAATGATAGAGGTTCTCTTAGTTTCATAGCATTAGATAGTGAGAATATCTCAGCAAAGCAGCATAGTGTAGTTATTGAAAATCTCCTACCAAGCAGAAACTATTTCTTTGTTATAAATTCGGGTGATAAAGCGTATGGGAATAAAGGCGTGCCTTTATCTTTTTCTCTCTCGTCTCTCTAATATCTTTTCTTCAAAATATCTCTTAGGGTTAAATACTCTATATGAAGTCATTTCAACATCTCTGTAAGCTTCTGAATTAACTATAACGTGTGCCAATTGACTCCCTTGGTGTGTGTTATAAATAATGGCACCCAGTAGAATTATACCTATACCCACGCCTATTCTGCCTAGTGTACTATCAAAGATACCTGTTTGAGGAATGCTCTTCTCTTCTGGATTATCGCAATTCTGTGCAACGGTAAGAGAGGCTGATGCTCTCAGGGTAGAAGGATCGTTAGGAATTTCTGAAGGTGTAATTATGACTTCGTTAAGGTTCTCTCCACTTAATGCATAAGTGCCAGCGGCGGCTTCGAAGGAAATGGTTAAGGTACCAGAAGCCGTTATACTCCATGGGCTTTGAGGCTCCCAGATTATTTCTTGTGAATTTCCTATATTGTTGGTTGTAACAAATATGGAGTCAGCTATATTGTTTCCATTCAGTTTAGATGAGCCAGAAACATATGCGAATCCTAGAGGTAATTTGTCTTTAATTGATTCAATGGTATCTGCATTTTGAGAATTATTGCTAACAGTAATTGTAAATGTGGTTGTATTAGTAGGTGAGACCCTTTCCACACAGGTAGCGGAAGTTGTTTTAGATACAGAGAAGGAGGATTCAGCAACTTCTGTATTGTCAGGAATTTCTTCAGTAGGAATCTTCTCTTCTTGAGGCTCCTGGCTCTCCTTACCAGTTTCATCTGCAATCTTTTGGATAAGATCTACAGAGGCAGTTGCGAAGCCTAAGCTATTGCTCCCTTGTATTATCTCTGCTGTAATCTCTATATTCCCTTCATATTTATCAAGTAGAGAAAATGAGTTTGAATCTGAGAAGTTCTCGCTATTGTATAGGTCTTTTTCGGTAATAGAGATTCTTCCTCTTTCAGCCTCTATCTCAAAACCATCTATCATGTTTAATGTTTCCTTTTCGAAGGTAAACTTGATTATTGTATTAATATCTTCAAGGCCTCCAGCACTGATAATTGCAGACTTAATTTTGGTGTTGTTGTTTTCTATATAAGGATCTAATGTTAGTTCATTTACACCAGCCCGTGCTGTAGTCGTTATCTCAAGTAACCTATTACACACTAATGAAGTTACTGTATCCCCTCTACTGTTCACAGCCTGTGCAGAGACTTGTAATATGCTCTCTTCACCAAATTCTGAGATTGTTTTTGTTATCTCGTTGCCATCAACAGTGTCGGGTTCTGTAGAGACATTATTTATCAAGAACGTATGTCCCGTATATTGATCAGAGTCAAATTTGGCAGTAATTTTGATACTTTCGTTTGGCTGAATTCTACCAGTTACAAGTAACCCGTTTGCTGTAGTAACTTCCATTGCCATACATTGAGTCGTAGGTACGATTTTAGTTTTACAAACTTTGTAAGAGTCTTGTGGAGTAGTACTGTAGAGCATATTTGTAGAGAGATCAGAGAGGGGACATGACGCAGAGCAATCCTTAAGGGTACCCTTTGCAGTATTAAACTTGAAAGCTCGCTTAGTTTCTCCACAATCATTAACTACCTGCGGGTCTATGTAGTAACATCCACATGTTATTGTTTCTTCTCCCTCCTCTTTGAAAAAATCTCCAGTCAGGGAGAAATAGATTATAGCACCAACTAATGCCAGAACAAGTATTGCTAGAACAACAAAAAGTATTTTTATTACGGTTTTAGATTTTTTCTTTTGTTGGTTCATATCTAGGCAGCAAAATTACACTATTTATACAGTTTAAGTTAATCCACTATGTAATGTCAACTAAAGTACTAGTGTGAAAAGAGATAAGCCAAGCACGGGATCAATCCTCCCAGTTTTGATTTCATAGTCCAAATTAGCTAATTTTCTGTACTGTAAAAGAATTCTATTTTTATCTATATCTTTAACAGCTTTGAGTACTGGGAATATTGCAAATGGAGGGAGTTTAAGTATAGATGCCATTTCTTTACTGCTTGCATTTTTATTTAATAAATATTTGATTTGTACGGAGATCCGTAGATTCCTTGCTATCATTGCTAGAATGTAGTTAGGATCAACCTTATATTCAAGCAATTTTTCTAAAGTTCTATTTATGTTGCTTTGATCAGAAACATTTATATAATCCATCAACTTCCAGATATCAGTTTCAAGGGTGTCGGCAACTACTTCATCTAGTATGTCTTCATCTACGATGTCTGCATTTAGTAGTTTTAATTTCTCAACATTATTAACAAAGCTTTCGGGTTCATAGTTAGATCTTTCTGCTAGGAGCCTGAGAATAGAGGGTTCAGTTTTGATTGGATATTTTGAGATTTCCTCTTTCGCCCATGACATGAATGTCCTTTTGTTAAGATTTGCAAATTCTTCTATAGAATTACTGTTTTTAAAAAATTTGTAATATTTTGTATTGCTTCTAATTTTCTGGTCTTCCCATATGATAATACTGATTGGTTTACCATCTATTATCTCCATAAGCTTCTCTATCAGAGTACTTTTCTCTTTGTTCCTATAAAGCCGTTTAATAAAATAGATCTTAGGTGTAGAAAAGAGAGAGGGAGAGTATATTAAATCGACAATATCTTCTGCACTGGTAGATTCTGCATTTATTTTTATTATCTCGTTGTCCGAATGCTCTGCATTAAGAGCGTCATGGACTGCTCTTAGTGAGAGGAATCTGTTTTGTCCATGATATAGTTTTTGCATTATTCTGTTCCCTGAATATTTTCTTCTAAGACAATTTCTTTACCGTAGAGTATTGTTATATCTTCAGCGTTAAGGCTATTTTGAATATATTCTGGCTTCTGTGTACTGTCTGGTTTAATAAAGTCATTTATTGGTCGCAAGGAATGTGCAAAACCTTTCTCTTTGTTTATATATGATACTGTACTTTCCTTGTCGTTATATAGTGTCCCTGTATAGATGAATTTTATATAAGGGAAATTCTCTACGAGTTTTAAGTATTGCGCGTGTGTTTCTGTATAGCCAAGTCCTGTATTGTAGACTCTTACCACAGGGTCATCTTCATAAAGGGCTGGGTTTTTCCAGACGTTCTGTAAATATTTTTTAATATTTCCATACTTTCCTAATCCTTCAACAGGACCAATAGCATAGGATTGGTCTTCCTTTAGCAATTTCCCTGACCCAGCACTAGGATCAAGTACAAAGGAATAGGTCTCTCCTTCATCTTTAAATTTCTTCAGTACTTCTATACCAGCCTCAATATCGTTAATAGTAAACTCTGAGATTTTTATATTATCTTGTACGACATTGAATAGGTTCATCAAAGATTTTGGGTCAAGTAAGGAGCTTAAGCTAACCCGCTCTGTTACTGCCGAAAGGACAATCTGCTGCCTTCTAGCTCTGGCAAAATCGGAGCCTTCACTGTTTTGTAAGGAATGCCTTGATCTAGCATATTCTAGTGCAGTTTTCCCATCCATATGCTGGGGCCCTTGCTGGAAACTTACTTTCTTATATGAATTTCCTTCAGGATATTGATAGTCTGTAAATGAATTCTCAACATTAACATCTATTCCACCTATGCTGTCAATTAGTTGCTCAAACCCCTTAAAATCAACCATGGCGTGGTATTGTATTTCGTATCCTGTTATTTCTTCCACAACCTCTCTTAGTCTAGGTAAGCCCTTTCCCTCACCCTTGCCTTCATAAGTGACATAGATAGAATTGATCCTCTGAAACCAAAAGACATCGGGGTTAATTTGTACATGTAGGTCTCTAGGAATAGAGAGGAGTATTACATCTTGAGTTTTGTGGTTGTAAGATGCAAGTATGATGGTGTCTGTATTAAGTAGGTTACCTCTTTCCCTTGTATCAATACCAACTAGTAATATGTTTGTATATTCTCCAGAGCTGTCTTTCTTTAATGTAGGAACTTCTTGAGATATTATGTCTGAGGGTTTCAGATTAAGGCCCATTAACTCTCCAGCTTTATAAGCTTTATATACTATGTAGCCTGAGTAAGAAAGGAAAACCGTAAGCAGAATTGCCGCTATTATAAGAATAATTTTTGTAGCTTTCTTAACCTTAGATGGGCTATCTTGTTTTAATAGATTAGTCGATTTGAGGGTAGACAACTTCTTACCACTGTGTGTTTTTATAGTAGGCTCTTTTATATCAGAATCGTCTAGAGTAATCCTCATGGCAGTAAACTTTTATCTTAAATACTTATTTATGTTTGCATTATGATCACTCAATGTTGCAGCATAATGCGCAGTACCATTCTTCTCATGGATGTAGAAGTAGTAGTTGTTAGGCTGAGGGTTTCTTACAGCTTTGATTGACTCAAGTCCTGGGTTACAAATAGGTGTAGGGGTTAAGCCAAGATATCGATATGTATTGTATTCGTTTTCATTATCTTTGTCGGCTTTAGTAATTTCATGCTTCCAGTCCTTTATAGGATAGAGTAGTGTAGCATCAACTTGTAGTAACCAGCCTTCCTCTAGCCTTCTCTGTAAGATATCTGCAATCATTGCTCTATCAGTAGCGTTGTATCCCTCTCGCTCTACCATAGAGGCTAAAATAACGGTTTCGTAGGAATCACCTTTACCAACCTTCGCTATAAAGGTCTCGATCATCTTAGTTAAGGCTGACTCTGTAGTACTCTCTATTGAAAAAGCGTATTTATCTGGGAAAATATATCCTTCTAAATTAGTAACCTCAACAGGTAATCCAAACTTAGAGATATAGGTTTGATCAACTGTTAGGTTAAGAAACTTACTTATTGAAAAATCGACTGAATCGTGTTGAGAGAATTCATCAGACAGTCTTTGAGCTATTTCATCTTTTCTTAACCCCTCTGGTAATGTTATCCAAATATCTTGACTCTGGGCATGTTGTAGGGTTTCTACAATCTCTTTTATGCTAAGATTTTTAGGGATATTATATGTGCCAGCTTGAATTAAAGATCCTAAGTCATTAAATTTTAGATAAGCTCTAAGATATGTTCCCCATCTCTCTTTTAATATGTCTCTCTCAATCAATTCGTTGATAATGGAATCAACAGCTTGACCTTCGTTTATTGTTACAACAACTTTATCACTCGAGTCATTATTGGGTGTTTCTATAATTTTATTGTATCTCAGTTTTATAAACACTCCAGCAACGATAACTGTTACCAGTGCGAAGAGGAAAATTCTTGTAATACTCCGGATGTTTTTAAACATATTTTTACTTATTTGAATTTAAGAATTCTTGTAGAAAGACCGCAGCGGCAACACTATCTATCTTATTTCTACTGCTTTTTACTGTTTGCCTTGTGTATAGTAGCATATCTTGAGCTGTAACTGTAGAGTAGCTTTCGTCATAATTTATTATGGGTAGAGTTACTCCTTTTTTTAATAGTTTTTCAAAATCTTCAATCTTTTTTAAGGTCCGTTTATGAGAAATCTCAAATATTTGGGGCTTACCCAGAAGAATTGTCTGAACTTTGTTCCTTTCGCAAATATCTGCAATCTCTTCTACAACTTGTTCAAAATTATGCTTAGAGGTAACCCTGAGCACCTCTAGAGGTGTAGCGATTATGCCCTTAAAGTCAGAGATAGCTATCCCTATATTTCTAGTTCCATAATCAATTGCGAGGATTGGATATTGAATCATATTACTATTCTAATACAGCTTTAATTCTTTTAATACCTGCACTGACGCTTTCTTGCTTCACTATCCTAAATTTGCCTAGCTCAGAAGTGTTTTTGACATGTGGGCCTCTACATATTTCTACAGAGAAAGGGTCTTCAAATGGTCCTATATAGTAGAGTTTTACCATATCTCCATATTTTTCAGTGAAAGCAGAGGTGGGTACGAGTTTAAGGGCTTCTTCTTTTTTTATCTCTTTAAAAGTTATGTTGTAACTGGCATCTATTGCGCTGTTTACAATATCTTCAACCTCTCTAACTTGTTCAGGGGTTAGTTTCTCATTAGAAGGGTAATCTAGTCTTAATCTTTCCGATGTAATATTGCTACCCTTTTGGTCTACTTGATCTCCTAAAACTTTTTGTAAAGCAGCAAGAAGTAGGTGAGTAGCAGTATGATATCTAGTGGACATCTCGGATGTGTCTGCAAGGCCACCCTTAAACATCCCGGCAGAAGTAGTTCTTGAATTTTCTTTATGCTCATTCTTTGCTATTGTAAACTCTTCTGCATTTTGTAATTCTAATCCTTTCTCTTCAAGGATCTCCTCTGTAATTTCTATGGGGAAACCATAGGTCTCATAAAGGGTGAAAGCATCTTTACCTGTAATATTGCCTCTTTCATCTATCATTCTCTGAAAAACCTTTAATCCTTTTCTAATAGTTTGATTGAACTTCCTCTCTTCCTCTTCTATTATTTTAAGAATTTCTTCTTTCTGTTGTTCTAATCGAGGATAGATAGTCGCAAACTGTTCAATTGCCACCTTGGCTATTTCTTTAGTAAAAAGGTTCTCAATGTTAAGTTTTCTACCATGTCTTACTGCCCTTCTAATCAATCTTCTTAATACATATCCCTGCTTTGATTTCCCAGGTACTATTCCATCTGCAATTATCCAAGTTGCAGCTTTAAGATGATCAACTATTATCCTCTCAGACTGTACGATATGGGTATCATTTAAGCTTTCTACTTTCTCTAAAATCGGTTTATATATATCTGTGTCATAGACAGAGTCTACATCTTGTATTAGTGCGCAGAGTCTATCTAATCCTCCTCCAAAATCGACATTATGTTTACCTAGGGGAGAGTATATCCCATCTTTTAAAAAATATTCCATAAAAACGTTATTTCCTATTTCTACTAAACCGTTCTTCGTTTTATAGAATATTTCGCTATCTGGCCCACACGGCCCACCAGATTCTAATCCCCAAAAATTATCTTCCTTGCCTTTTGGTTCTATTCTTTCTCCTTGCCCGACTTTTGCATCAATACCGTATGATTTAAAAATATCCTTCCATATCTCTATGGACGCATCATCCCTAGGGATTTGTTCATCTCCTTGATACACAGTCGCAAAAATTTTATTAATATCCAACCCTAACTCTTGTACAAAGAATTTAATGGTTAAATTTATTGCTTCTTTCTTAAAGTAATCATTCAGGGACCAGTTTCCAAGCATTTCGAAGGCCGTACAGTGATATGGGTCTCCCACTAGGTCTATATCTTGAGTTCTCAAGCATCGTTGAGAGCTAACCAATCTCGCTCCTTCCGGATGTTTTGCTCCCATTAAGTATGGAATCAATGGAAACATACCAGCATTTACAAAAAGTACAGAAGGATCATCTTCTGGTACTAGGGATGCAGAAGGGATTTCCTTATGATTTTGCTGCACAAAAAAGTGAATATATTTATCTCTTATATCGTTGTAGCCCAACTTTTTCATATGGAATGATTATACCAGAAATCTATATTTTTAGTTCATTGTTGTCTTCTTGATCGTCTTTTTCTTGTTTGTTAATCATCTTGTAAAGTGCATTTAAATCGTCACCGGGATCAGGCATATCATTTTGTCCTACAGTAGTGGTGGGGACAGTGTCATCACTACTGCTTTGAACGGAGATTTCTTGCTCATGCGCTTTCTTTTCTTTAGCCTCAATTATTTTCTTTTTAATTTCTCCACCAGCTTTCTCCTTTACACCAATTGCAACAGGAGGTTCTATAGTGGAGAATTTCATCTCTTCTTTGGGAACTTGATTTACTATTTTCTGTACAGTGTTAGTTGACAGGGGAGGTGGGGAGAGGCTGTCGTCTACCTCTACGGTCTCCTTATCCTCTTTCCATACCTTGACAAGGATTAAAGGTACCACAAGGGCTAAGAGGAGCAAAAGTAACCCTCCTGCTATTACATAGGCTATTATTTTACTAACGCCATAGCCAAATATGTAAAACTTGTTTGGATCTTTTTGTTCAGTTACAATATTAAAAGTCCAACTCTTGTCAGCTTCCAATCCCTTAGAATCTGTAAACGATACATCAATTTTGTGCAACCCTCCCTCGTATTTCTCCTCTGTCTGATAGATGAGGGTATATTCGGAGTCAGAGATCTTGTTGAATTTTGCAAATGAAGTCAAATCTCTATCATCAACTTTTATAACTACGCTGTCTTCGTTGATAATTGCATTACTGCTTGCCAATAGGGATGCTCTGATAGTGACTAATTGGTTACTGATATCATCCCCTGTTTTTGGGGACACATTTATTATCTGTGGTTCAGGTAACTGTACACTATCATCGGGCATATCAAAAGCCTTCCCTAAAATTTCTATTAATGGTGAGACCCCCTTACCAATTAATGGAGGCGTTTGATTGTCGGGTGCTTTTATTATAGCTTTATAACTGCCAGCAGAGATGTCTTTTGTATCAATGGTATATTGTTCAACATTGTAAGCGATATCTTTGTTAACAGTGTACCAACTATCTTCGTTTTGTAGGCTTTCTGCTAAGTAAAGTTCATAGTGAGTAATTGCATTCCTATCTGTCGCTGCCCATTTTATTGTTAAAGGCTCCCCTTGTGACAGGGTTAGGGCCTGCCAAGGTGAAAGGATTGTAACTCTAGGGATATCGTTTTCCTCTGGGTTAACACTAACTATCCAAGATTGGGACCTTAGATGTTTACTGTAACCATCGTGTATGAATACGTTTGCAAGATAGCTGGCAGGTTTAGTAGTGCTTCCCTTAAATTGAATTTTTAATTTACCTTTGCTTCCATCATTAATTACAGTGTATTTCATCCACTTATTGTTAGGCGTGAATGAGAAGACATAGTTAATGAAATCTTCCTCAGGATCTGTTGCAGTCAAAGTATATTCATAGCTTGTCCCTGTATCAATATCTTGAGAGGGTTTTGAATCAAGAGGATTGGAGGTAAACTCTGGAGCACTATTGTTTGTTACTGCTCTTACACCTAATACGTCATATGGACTACTTATTTCGCATGCGGATGTATATGAGCCCTCCGAGAGTGTGCCAAGAAGTTCATAAGGCTTTGCCTCTGTTGGTGTAAACTCAAAAGTTTCCCCAATCTCTTTTGGAGTATCCTCGTATTCCTTTCCAAAGAGCTTGTTACCTGCTGCATCTGTTATTAATACCGATGTGATACCCGAGCCCTGTGCTATACCCTCAATCTGCATCCTCACAGTTTTTCCAACTTCAAGAGTGTATGGGTTTACATTTGGGAACGATATGACGCACGGATTCTCCTCACTAACCTCGACTTCATTAAAGGCCATGTTTCTTAAATCGAAATTCCCATCAAGCACTTGCCATACTATTAATGGCAGGCACAAAACCAAAAAGAGTGAAAGAATCAGGAAACTCCTTTTTTCAGATTGTGGGGCATTCCTATTTTCCATTCCTATATATTAATATTACTTATTACTTTCTGCAAGCTGATCGTTTATATCCCTTTGGGCGTTCTCCATTGCAGACTTTATGCTCTTGTTATCCTCCACAATCTCCGTTACCGCCTGCCTCAAGGATCTTTCTACAAAGCCTTGATCTCCCATTGACCAAGATTGCATATATGGTGCCATGGTAGCGTAGGCCTTAATGTAGGGGTTAGATTCTAATTTGCTACTTAGAGAAACTAATGAGTAAGGTTCTCCAAACGCTCTAATCTGTGATGAATTAGAAAAGATTTTTTCTTGATTATCTACTAGGTATTTTATAAATTTCCATGCAATATCTGGATTCTTACAGCTGCTACTTACTCCATCCCCCCAATACATGGGGTAGTACACAGGGTTATTATTGAGTTGAGGAAGTACAGTTATACCGAATTCAATGCTCGGGGCGGCCTTGATAATATCAAAGGCTCTCCAACTAGGCGCAAACATCATAGCTAGTTTCCCAGCATAGAACATCTCTAAGTCGTTTCTTAAATCACTTGTCCAAATAGCATCTTCGCCTTGGGAGAACTCTGTATATATTGTAGTCGCAGTTATCACAGAATCACTAGTAAGGTTCGCTACTGTATATGTAGAGTCCATAATATCGGCTCCATTTAGCAGCATCAAATATGACAAGATATCTGCAGAGTGAGAAATGTTTTCAGCAGTACCCATAGCTAAACCAGACGTTAATATCTGACCGGCTTCATTTCGAGTAGTCATTTTTTTTGCAGCTTCGATAAAGGAGTCCCAATTGGTTGGAGGCTCTTGATATCCAGAGCTACTAAGGAGTTGCTTGTTGTAAAATACTGCTAGACCGTCTATTTCCCATGGCATAGCGTATATATTCCCATCTTTGGCGGTAAAATCTTTTATAGCGATAGGGTAAAATCTTTCTGCGTATGTAGTTGAATCCATGATGGTGGTTGGTAGTGGGGTAAGATAGTTGTAATACCTTGGAGTCCAAGTATTGTTAATCCTAAAAATATCAGGGGCGGGTTCAGATGATGCCTGGGCCTGCTGTAATCTAGTATAAAGGCGTCCTTCATAGTTGGTAAAAGCTTGCTGAGAATAAAGGATTGTTACTCCAGGGTTCTCCGCTTCAAACTCATCAATTATTGGCTGCATCACACTTGCCGGTTCCCATAGCCCCCAATATGTGAGTTCTACATTAGATACTGGCTGGGTAGTGCTTCCACCTCCATTGTTAGGAGGCGGAGGGTTACCATTCCCACGACCTGAGAGGAGGACAATAGCTAAGACAAATATTAAAAAGATTAAAATGCCAACAAGTGTCATTAACAATTTCTTCGTTTTAGGATTCATATTACATTGTACATAAACTAGTATCTTTCTGCCACTACCACAAGTCTCTTTGTTCCAATCCCCAGGGGCCAACAGGTCATTAAGGTTACCGTCTCCTTATCCCCTTGCGTGCCAAGTATAGAGAAATCAGTGGCTTCTACGATTTTCTTCTTCCTAACTATATAGTGTATTCTCTCTTGCTCCTTCTCTATATATACATCATCTCCTACATCTACATTCTCTAATCTTGTAAAGATAGTCTCAGGCAAATTTTGATGTCTAGAGAAAAAACTCTCAACAGAGCTGTGGCCATATATAAAAGAGTTCCCCCCATCTCCTGGAAGAGGAGTACCTTTGAAGTGAGCAACACCTCTTTTTAGAAATTGATCATAAACTTTTTCCTCAGCACTTTCAACATTTGAATTGATAATTATGCCTTTGATCCCAACACTCTCTATGTCTATATACATATCTTTACTGTACTCCTTATCTATAGCAATCTCTTTGGAAGAATTAGTTGTTGGATCATAAGTAAATCTCCCTTCAAGTGTTAAGCCTTCAATACTGTTTTCAAGGTTTGCAAAATAGCTCTTACTAGGGTCATAGTATGCGAACTCCTCTGCAATGTATGTACGGTATGCCTCTGGTACTGGATTCTTCATTAGTCTAACTCTGGCCTGCCCAATCCATCCGTCTATATATGAATTGGTAATAGGTACTGCCTGTGAGAGTATTATCAACACTCCGATTGCAGATAGTACAGCTGACATTACAATCTTCGTTTTCTTGATTTTTTTAGATTGTTCTTCTGGTATGTTCCATTCTTTTGACATAATAGCTATGATAGCATGAATAAAAGTAGGTTGACTATATTTAAAAAGCTTGGCAATGTTGCTAATGTTCTGCTAGAATAGGAATCGTATGAGTGAAAAAAAAGATTACTATGAAGTTCTTGGAGTAAGCAAAGATGCAGGTCAGGATGAGATAAAGAAAGCATATCGTAAGCTTGTAAAGAAATATCATCCGGATGTTAATGATGCCAAGGACTCAGAACAAAAATTTAAAGAGGTTCAAGAGGCCTATGAGATTCTCTCAGATGAATCAAAGCGTAAAGCATATGATCAGTACGGTCACGCTGCAACAGCAGGCTTTGGGGGCCAAGGAGATCCATATGACTTTAGTGGATTTAATCAGGGAACGCCATTTGATATGGGAGATATTTTTAGTACTTTTTTTGGTGGGAATACTTCAGGTTTTGACTTTGGATTTGGGGGCAATAGCAGGGCTCAGGCTCAGGTTAGAGGCTCAGATGTAAGGTATAAGGTAAGACTTGGTTTCCAGGAAGCTGTCAAAGGTGGAAATTACAGCATTAATATAGAAAGAGATGTAACCTGCTCTCATTGTGAGGGAACAGGAAGTGAAACTAAAAAGAGTAAAACTTGCCCTACCTGTGGAGGTTCTGGAAGAGTTCAAAGGACCCAGCGGACAATACTTGGCTCTATAGCAGTAAACGCCGTATGTGAAGAGTGTCAGGGTACAGGAGAAATTCCAGAAGAGAAATGCTCAGTATGTGGTGGCTTGGGTACAGTGGTTGAAAGGAAATCTGAAAAAATTAAAGTCCCAGCAGGCGCATATGATGGCATGGTGTTAAGGTTTAAGGGTGGTGGAAATGCGGGTCCAAAAGGTACTCCATCAGGTGATTTATACATTGAGGTTGAAGTGGAGCCATCAGAAGAGTTTGAGAGAAGAGGAAACGATATATATTCAGAGATAGATATACCTATATATATAGCAGTATTGGGAGGAGAGGTGGCTGTTAATACTCCATATGGTGAAGTTACTTTAAAGATTCCTAAATCAACAGAGGGTGGATCGATATTTAGGATTCGCGAGAAGGGTATGCCAATTTTAGGTAGACAGGAAGAGAAGGGAGACCTATATGTTAAGGTTAACTTAGATGTTCCTAAGAGGCTCTCCAGAAAAGAGAAGAAATTATGGGAGGAGTTGGGAGAGACATCTTAATTACATTTGCTTTACAAATACCTATTTGATATACTTCTACTGAAAGTTATATGGAGAGAGGTGAGGAATTTAAAAACTCACCTTTTTTTTCGAAACTTTAATTTTAATTTTTAAATAATTGTTAATATGGCAATGACATCAGATTTCCTCTCGGCAGTTACACAGATATCGGCTGAAAGAGGCTTTGACAAGGAGAGAGTCTTTGAAGCTCTTGAAGAAGCTATCCTTACAGCTTACCGTAAGGAGCAGTTTGGTTCGACTAGAGATGAGGAAGGAAACAAGCTAGGAGACAATCTTTCTGCAGAGGTTGATAGAGAGACAGGAGAATTTAAACTTTTTGCAAACAAATTAGTTGTAAAGAAGATAAAGGATGAAGAAAGTGAGATTTCCCTTTCTGAGGCAGAATATATCTCTCCCAATGTAGAGGCTGGAGATACTGTGCAGATAGAGATACCATCAGAAGAGTTGGGAAGAATCGCTGCTCAAGCAGCCAAGCAGGTTGTATTACAAAAGATGAGTGAGTTTGAGAAGGATGCAATATTGGAAGAGTATAGTGATAAGGTTGGTGAGGTTTTTACTGCACTAATGCAGAGGATGCAGAGAGGGGAAGTAATATTTGAAGTAGGTAAGGCAACAGCTATCATGCCACAGGAGGAGCAGATAGCTAACGAATTTTACAAGATTGGACAAAGATATAAGGTTTTACTTAAGAGTATAGAAGATGGAGAAATAGTTGTTTCTAGATCTGACCCAAATTTCTTAAATGAGCTTTTTAAGTTAGAGGTCCCTGAAATAGAGTCTGGCGTAGTTGAGATTAAGGCTGTTGCTAGAGAAGCAGGAATGAGAAGTAAGATTGCTGTTGTTTCTAATCAGGATGGAGTGGACCCTATTGGTTCTTGCGTAGGACAAAGAGGTATTAGAATTGCCAATATAATGAACGAACTTGGACAAGAAAAGATAGATATAATTGAGTGGGATGAGGAGCTAGAGCAATTTGTAGCCAATGCATTAAGTCCTGCTAAGGTTAATAATGTTTCAATAGAGGGGGAAACAGCAACTGTTGAAGTAGATGCAGATCAGTTGTCCCTAGCCATTGGAAGAGAGGGGCAGAATGTAAGGCTTGCCTGGAAACTAACAGGTGTGAAGATAAATATTGAAGGTCCTGAAGGAGAAACTGTCGCCGAAGTCGGAGACGGTATTCAAGAGTATGCAGAACAAACAGATGATGAGGTTTTAGATGAATCTAAAGTAAAAGAAGAAGAGAAAGTTGAAGAGAAAGTCGAAGGAAAGGTTGAGAAAAAGAAAGAAGATAAAGAGAAGAAAAAGTAATTTATGAGTCTTTGCTAATGACGAAAGGAAACAAAGGAAAAATTGAATGTAGAAGAATTCCCATAGTGACCATATTGGGTCATGTTGATCATGGGAAGACAACTATTCTTGATAGGATAAGGGAGGCAGATGTCCAATCTCATGAAGTTGGTGGTATTACTCAAAAGATTTCTGTTTTCACTATTAAAACAGACCTTAAGAAGGATTCGAGAATCACCTTTATAGACACCCCTGGTCACGAAGCATTTGATCTTATGAGACTCCGAGGTGGGAACATCGCTGATATTACTCTACTTGTAGTAGCTGCAAACGATGGCGTACAACCACAAACTAAAGAGTCTATAAACATTATAAAGAATTCAACAACTAAACCAATTGTAGTTATCAATAAAACAGATTTACCGGATATAGATATTAAAAAAATCAAAAGAGATTTAGCTAACGAAGGCATCCAATTAGATGATATGGGAGGTGATATCCCATCTGTAGAGGTGTCAGGTAAAACAGGTAAGGGGATACCAGAGCTTCTAGAGATGATAAGCCTGGTAATTGAAATGGAGGGATTCCAGGAGAGAGAACCACTTATCGAAAAAGTGCTAGCAAGGGCAATAGTTTTGGAGTCTATTAAAGAAAAGACACGAGGAAATATCTCCACAGTTGTAGTAACACAGGGCTGTTTCTCAAAAGGTGAATTTATTGGATATTTCATTAATGATCAACCTCATGTAGAAAAAGTGAAAGCTTTGATATCAGAAGACGATGCGAGTATAGCAGAATTTGATGTTGGATCTGGGGGTAAAATTATCGGTCTTTCGAATTTACTAGACTTAGGATCTGAAATATATATATTGGAGGAGAATGATAAAAAGATATTGGCCAATATGATAGCTCCTAAAGAAGTTGAGGAAACTAAAGAAGTAGTGGAAATAGAAGAAGAGGGAGAAATAGACCCAGGATTAGCCTCTTTCTTTGATACAGAAGAAGAAAAAGAGCAGGAGGAAATAAAGGAGTTCTGTATAATTCTAAAAAGTTCTTCGGAAGGATCGCTAGAGGCTCTAAAAGGTTGTCTTACTAGGTTAGATATACAGGGTGCAGAGCTTAGAATCATAGACTTAGGAGTTGGGGACATAAGTATAAAAGATATAGAGAGAGCTCAGATTGCTAAAGCAGTAGTTCTTGGCTTTGAAGTAAGTATTCAAAAAGGAGTACCAGATTTGGCCAAAAGAAAGAAAGTACTGGTAAGAACATATGACATTATCTATAAATTGGTTGAGGAGATGTCTGATGCTCTTAACTTACTTGCTATGCCAGAAGAAAGTGAGGAAGAGATCGGAAAGGCTGTAATAAAGGCAATATTTACCTTAACAAATGGCCAAACTGTTCTTGGTAATAGAGTCCAAGAAGGTAAGTTAAAAAGAGATTGTAAAGTCTATATTGTTAGAGATGATGAAATCCTAACAGAAGCTAGGATAAAATCCCTTAAGATAAACAAAAACGACGTTAAAGAGGCTACAAAAGGTATGGATTCTGGTATAATTCTAGATACAAAAGTCGATGCTCAGGAAGGAGATGAGATTTATTGCTATAAAGTAGTAAGATAAGAGCCTTTTGTTGACAGACGTCCTATAATAAAGTAAAATGTCTAAGTTACTAACAATGCCCCATTTCATGGTCCATTGTAAATTGTTTAATATAGTGTTAACCTATTACTAATCATGGCTTTAACAACATCAGAAAAGCAAAATTTAATAGAAGAATTCGGACTTCACAAGGGTGATACAGGTTCTCCAGAGGTACAAGTGGCTATTTTGAGTGAGGAGATCACAAAATTATCTGAACATCTCAAAGGACACAAGAAGGACAATCACTCTAGAAGAGGCTTGTTACAAAAAGTTGGAAAAAGGAGAAGGCTTCTTCAATATCTTGAGGCGAATGAATCAGATAGATATAGTGCATTAAAGAAGAAGTTGGATATTTAACTTTCTTTTTCTCATCTTTCTTGATATAACTTTCAGAAAATATATGACCTTATTTGGGTCGCCTATTTTTGTAAATAAATTTTTTAATATTTAATATGCTTTTTGAAGAAAAAATACACGAGTTTGAGATAGATGGGAGAAAATGTAAGTTCTCTACTGGGAAATTAGCTTTAAGATCCCAAACCTCTATATTAGCTCAAATGGGTAATACAGTTATAACAGTGAATGTTAATAGTATGCCCGCATCTGGCGAAATGGACTATTTCCCACTCTCTATTGAATATATAGAGAGATTTTATGCTGCTGGTAAGATTAGTGGCTCTAGATTTGTTAAAAGGGAGAGATATCCATCTGACGAAGCTGTGCTTAAGTCTAGGATGATTGATAGAGCTATACGCTCAAGATTTCCTTCTGACTATATGGACGAAATAAGTGTTATCGTTACTGTTTTGTCATATGATCAGGATAATGATCCTGTAATACTTGCAATCAATGCAGTATCTGTGGCCTTAGTTATTGCTGATATACCTTTTGAGGGTCCGATTGCTGGATTAAATATGGGTTTGGAAAAACCTATCTATAAGAGCATGGATCAAGTTTCTGATGAGGATCCAATGAACTATATGATTACTGGAGACGGTAAAGTTTTCACAATGATTGATGGTGGTTGTAATGATGTGGGAGATGACATGGTGGTAGAAGCAATGAGAAAAGGACTTGAAGAGATGAAGCCTTGGTTGGACGCACAAAATGAATTTGTAAAAATTGCTGGTGGAGCTAAGAGTGGGGAGTACGATCCTCACGTTCTTCCAGAGGGATTACTATCAGATGTTGAAAAGTTCTTGGGAAAAAGAATTGAGGAGAATCTTAAAGCGGGTGAGAGTAAACAGCATGAAGATAGTAAGGAAGAGATGTTTGTCAAGTTTGAAGGTAAGTATTCTAAAAAGGATTTATCGGATGGATATGATAAGTTACTCAAGAAAGCTCTTAGAAGGTTAGTAAAAGAAGAGAAGATTAGAGTAGATGGAAGAAAATTGGATGAAATTCGAGAGATGGAAGCAGAAATAGATCTTTTACCTAACGTTCACGGTTCAGCCCTTTTCACTAGAGGAGTAACTCAGGTACTATCAGTTTTGACTCTAGGTACTGTGGATGATGCACAGTTAGTAGATGATATGTTAAATGAAAAGAGTAAAAGATATATGCACTTCTATAATGATCTCCCATATGCATATGGTGATGTTGATAGGGTTAGGTTTAATCCTAGTAGAAGAGCAGTAGGTCATGGAATGTTAGCTGAGAAATCGTTAATACCAGTACTTCCTTCTCGAGAGGAGTTCCCATATACAATAATAGTAGCGTCTGAGGTACAGGGTGAGAATGGTTCTAGCTCTATGGCTTCAGCATGTGGTTCCACTTTAGCTTTAATGGCGGGTGGAGTTCCAATCAAAAAGGTAGTTGGAGGTATAGCTTGTGGATTGGTTGTAGAAGATGATGGTTCTTTTAATATCCTTACAGATATGCAGGGTGTAGAGGACTTCTATGGTGATATGGATTTTAAGGTAGTTGGAACTAAGGATGGTATTACTGCTGTACAGATGGACAACAAGATTGGTGGACTTAATATGGCAATTGTAGAAGAGACATTTAAGAGAGCAAAGGAGGCAAGGCTTAAGGTTATTGGAACAATAGAAAAAGCCATTAAAGAGCCAAGAAAAGAGCTTTCAGCTACAGCACCTCAAGTTACAAGCACAAAGATTCCAGAAGACAAAATTGGCGAGCTAATCGGTCCAGGTGGTAAGAACATTAAGGAGATTACAGAGAAGAGTGGAGCAGAGATTAGTATAGAGGATGATGGTACTGTAAATATCTATGCAGATGATAAGGAGAAATTAGATAAAGCTATGTCCTTTCTTGAGAGATTTACATTTGCACCAAAAGAGGGTGAAACATATCAGGGTAAAGTTGCTTCAGTTATGCCTTACGGTGCGTTTGTAGATATCAGACCGGGTGTTTCTGGTTTAGTACATGTCTCAGAGATGGCAGATGATTTTGTAAAGGATGTAAGCACAATAGTCTCAGAGGGTGATGAGGTTAAAGTAAAACTTATAGGTATAGATAAAGATGGTAAGTTAAAGCTTAGTATGAAGCAGGCCTAAACTTTTGTAATCTTCGCAATATAGAATCCCATCATCTCTGGTGATGGGACTATCCTTATACTCTTAGCTACTTCCTGATGGTATGTATTACCACTCCATTTAGTAATTCCACCCTTAATCTTATCCTTAAGAAGTGGTTCTAAAGTATTAACAAACTCAATATCTTCTATTCTCGCGTCACTGTATTTATTTAGTAGGTGTGTAATAACGCCCTCATTTTCATCTGGTTCTAATGTACATGTAGAATATATTAAAGTTCCACCAACTTTTAAGGACTTAAATGCAGACTCTATCAAACCCTTTTGAATCTTAACCATAGCATTGACCATCTTTATACTCCAAAACCTAAGAGACTTTTTACCTCCGAAATATACCCTTCCTTCTCCACTACAAGGAGCATCTAATATGACTCTATCAAAGTGATTAGGATATATATTGCCCAATACCTTACCGTCCTCCTTAGTTACCTCAACATATTTACTCCCAAACTGACGCAATACATTTAGAAGTTTCATTATTCTGTGCTCATCTACATCATTTGCAACTACCCTTGCCTTATTATCTGTTAAAGAGGAAATAAGGGTAGTTTTGCTACCTGGTGCAGCAGCAACATCTAGAATATCTTCATCTGGTTGTGGATCTAGAATATATATAGATAGGATGCTAGATAGATCTTGTATGTAGAATTTTCCATCTTCATACTCCTCACTCTCTCCGACTTCACTCTTATCCTTATTATTTACGAAGTATGTATCTTTTAAGTTCTTAATCTCTTGTAGCTCCCATCCTCTCGTCTTGGTTAAGACCTTATAAATATCTTTAGGGTTATCTACAAGATTATTCAGCCTGATAGTTGTCCTGGCTCTTTGAAAGAATAGGTGTTTAACTTCTCCCTTAGATATTTGTAATATGCTTGCTATTCTAGAAAGGAAGATATCTTCCTTAGTGTAATATTTCTTCTCTTGAGATTTGTTCCTGTTCTTTTTATAGTTACTTCTCAATCTCCTTTTTTTCATTATATTTCCCCTTTTAGATATTTAATTATACCTGTTATTACTAATCCAGCCGTTTCTGTTCTTAATATATTTCCTCTTAGTTTAACAAAATCAAAACCTAAATCTCCAAAGGTTTTTATATCAGAAGACGACCATCCTTTCTCTGGGCCGATTGCTACTGTAAAGTTCTTATTTATATTTACATCCTCTAGATATTTGTTTAGGTATACATTTTCTACATTCTCGGTAGCTAAACATACCTTAATACTATCTCCTAGTTCTTCATTCTTTAGATCTTTAATTTTCTTTGGTTTTTCTAATACGGGAGGATAGGGCGTCCTGGATTGTTCTGTAGCGTCTTTTATTATTTTATTCCAAAGGCCAAAAGATTTAATAGCCTTATTCCTACTCTTTAGGGAGTATTTGCTCTCTATTGGTATTATTTTATCTACTCCAATCTCTACGCTTTTTTCTAAGAAATAATTGAACTTAGAGTCATTAGATAGTGATTGTATTATCGTTATACTTGGTTGTATTTTGTTTATTCTTTCTCCTTTATCTTCTACTATTTCTATCTCTACACTAGATTTAGTTATATCGGTTATTTGTGCTAGGAATACCTTTTCATATGTCTCTATTTCTACGAGGTCTTCAATATCTAATGAATTATGTTTTATAGCTATCTCACTATCGCTGTCTGATAGGTGAGTTATGTCTGTTACCTTTAATTTGTGTGGTATGAAGAATTTTTGCATATGGGATTATATCATCTTTATTGACATGGTAATGATTTAACGGTAATTTATAGTAATTAATATTATTTAGATTATTCATGGGGAAAAATGGTAAAAAGATATTAATTTTACTATCCGTTGTTCTTTCACTTTTATTTCTGTCATTAGTAGGGCTATCTATATATGAGTATGTTCGTATTAAGCCTAATAATGTACATTTTACAAATGTAACATCTAATTCGGTTACTGTTAGTTGGAATACAGAAAAAGAGGTTGTAGGAACGGTAAAAGTATATGAGGGGGACTCTATGTTGCCGATATCTGTTTTGGGTATGAATAAGAGGTTTTTTGATACTAGGGATGTAAAAGAGGCTGAACTATTGGCAGTAGAAAAAACATCTGAGAATATAATGGCAAATGAGGAGTTGACTTTGTCAGTTGATAATTTTGATACAGAAGTAGTTGTTGATAATATGGGTGAGTACTACACTCATCATGTTACTGTTGTTGGGTTAGATCCTGAGGTGGAGTACAGCTTTATGGTAGGTGATGAGTATCTTTTTAGAAAGGTAAAGGATAATAATGAGAGTGTTTTAGTTAAGACTTTGCCAGTAGTAGAAGAGATTAAGAGTCCTTTGCCTGCATATGGATCGGTTAAGGATGCTGAGAATGAGACAGAGTTACCGGTAGATGAATTAGCGATAATTAGTGATGGTATAGTCTATTTTAATTACTATGAAGAAACTACTGAGGCTAGAAGTAGTGTGTTTTCAAGTACGCTTAGTGATTCTGGTGCTTGGTACGTTGATGTTGCTACTGCAACTGACCAAAGTGGGAAGCCATTTTTTGATACTTACAGTAGTGTTGAGCATGAGTTTAAAATTGAATTAACTTTGGATGCAGGTCCATTTGGCGTTTGGAAGATAAGAGAAATTAATGGGAGTAATTCACCAACTCCTCCGATTATTATTAATTTCCCAAGTCCATTAGAGGATGAAGATATAGAGGGTTCTGTTATCAAGATAAGTTCTGTCCTGGATCCATTTGTTCAGGGAGTATCTGCAAGAGACATCATTAAGAATCCCCCTAAAGAACAAGAACCAGTCCAACCGCATTGTGATGAAGGTAATGTTCTATTTATTGGTTATTGTGGTGGGTGTCGGGTAAAATGTGATGACGGACTTTATAGAGACCGATCTTGTCCGCAGAAGACATTGTGCGCTAGGGGCTGCATTGATTGTGATGATTCCAAGACCCCTCCCGCAGAAAACCCTATTAAGTGCGGAGGGCATGATTTAGGAACAGTAACTAAATATGGGTCCAGTTGCCTGATCTGTTCGAAGCGTCCTAGTAATGGTTATAATATCGGGGCATGGGAGGATGGTAATGATAGGTATGATCCCAACAATAATTGTAACCCGAAGTGTAAACCGCAATCTTGTGCTGTATTGTCTGAATCTCTCTACCCTTTCTCCGCTTGTCCAGGAGCTTCCAATACTTGTTCATCTCAAATATATAAGGATTGTGGGGGTGAGATAACTTGTTATAAGAGAATAATACCTACTGCTCCAGAAAGTGAAGAAGGTGGTCCTACAAAAGATGAAAATGCTTCTTGCATACCCAAATCTTGTACAGCTTTAAGCGAAGACTCAGATGACAAATATTATTTTGGAGAATGCAAAACGGCTAATGATAGTTTCATTTGTACATCTCACAAATTCCTAGATGACGGATGTGGTAATCCAAAAACCTGTTTTAGTATTAAGAATAGACCTTCTGATGCTATAGAGAGTGAGGATACCCCGCCCCTTATAGAACTAAGATATAGTGAAGAGGCATGTTGGAAAGGTACTTTCCGTGGCTCTTATAGAATCTTACCTGATGGAACACTACAGAGATGTACAAAGAGTGGAGATTGGAAGAATGAGCCTACGTCAACTGGTTCTCAAAGATGCCAAGATCTGTATGATCTTGGAGAAGGAGCTTATTGTAATCTAAAAAAGGACTTTTGCTCTATATCTAACGAGAGTGGGGTGTATACGGATTATATCTGTGATGGAAAGAAGTGGGTAAAGTGGGGGGATTACAAAGCGAAAAATCCTGAAACAGAAATTCCAGCTGGCAATGTACAGATTCTACCTACAGGTCAGCAATGTTCCGCTGGTAGATGTCTATGCCCCGAGAACTTAATAGTAGGGCCAGGGGGGTTTTGTCCTGAAGTAGAAGCTTCCTCTTGTAACTTTGGTAATGTAGGAAGTATATGTAACCAACATGGTTCTGTCTGTAGAATCGTTAACAGTGAAGCCCATAATGTTGATACAGAGAATGAAGCGAAAAGATACTATCTTGACGGTGAGGAAGGTACTGTTTGCGTAAAGGATAGCAATAAATGTTATAAAGGTATTGATACTAGGAACAACCTCCAACCTTCTACGCAAGTGGCCGCAGTATTTTGTCTTCAAAATAACGACTCAAGTCTTAAACTAGATCGGGAGAATCCTTTAATAAGCCTCTTGAACCAAAGAGGTATAGGAGAAGTTTTAGCAGAAAATAACAAGGAAGATACAGTTGGTTATATAATCGATCCTCAAACGGGTATGATTTCTGATATAGATCCTGGATCCTACCTCATTGAATATAACAATGAGCATTTTGCATTTGAGATTAGGGATTATGAGCTTGAAAATAATGAGGGCTCTGTGCTAATTTATATAGATAAGGACGATAATGGAGAGTATAATAGCGAGACAGACCTAAAAATCAGTGATATAGCCTCAGAAATAAGTGTCATAGCCTTAAATGCAGAGCATAAATATAGCTTAACAGAGGGTTTTAACTTCGTATCTTTCCCATTCCTAGTATCAGGTGCGGAGTATAGAACAGCCGCAGGTTTACTTAAAAAACTAAATGAAGTATACAATAACTCTCTCTACTCAATCTCCAAATTCGATGGTGGGCAATGGAAAATCGTTGGTGAAAATGTACAACTATATGATAACAACGACTTCCAATTACTCCCAGGAGTAGGATATATGATTAAAGCTAAAAGGGATATCAATATAAGTATTTTAGGACAACCAGTACAATTCGAAAGCGAATCAGATACTGCTCCGATATACTTTAGTCAAGGATGGAACCTAATAAGCCTATACGGAACAAAAGTTAAATCATATACAGCTAAATCCCTAATAGAAGGTATTAATGCGGACAATTTTAAAGCAGACAATGTAACCAAATGGGCTAAAGATAAACAAATGTATGAAGGATTTCAATTAGAAAACAAAGAAGAATATGGATTTGATTACCCCTTAAATAAATTAGAATCATACTTTGTGAGAATTACCCAAGGGAAAGGTAATTGGCAACCGTCGTTAAGTGGTAATAACTAAGGATATCTGTTATTCTTAAACATATAAATTAAAACATTTGAAGCTATGTTAGATACAATACCTGCTATATACTGGATGATAATAATAGGCGTGCCTGTAGCATTCTTTACTTTTATATTATTCCAAATAGGAATGTTTATAAAAGACTCTAGAGGTATAGTAACAGAAACAAAAGAGACCTTAAGAAAAACAAACAAAATATTAGAAGATGCACAAGAGATAGTTGGTACCGCTAAAGGTACAGTACACGAACTAAACCAAGCTATAGTTACCCCTATTAGAAGTATAAGTACTGCACTCTCTGCTGTATCTGCATTTATATCAGGAGTTAAAAAGTAACTAAGAGAAGGTATAAGTTTTATCTTACAAATAATGTCTTTTTTTGCTTTTCTTTTGCTCTATTTCCATTTGTCTAAACCACAAAGACAGGGTAATATAGAGTAATGTACTTAACGCCTTACCAAAAGAAACAACTAACAATTGTAATAATACTACTCATAGGTATACCACTAACCCTCTTTGGCATACATAAAGCAGTGCAACTATTCATCAGCGCTGCAGGAGATACTCAGCCAAGAAACATTGTTGTAGCAAACGTCACGACCAACTCCATTACAGTAACATGGACTACCGAAAGTAAACAGACAGGCTCAGTAGTGTCTATACTAAACGGCTCTAAAAGTGGTACGGTTACTGACAAGCGAGGGAGCTCTAAAAGATATACTCACTATACGGAGCTTAAAAACTTAGAGCCAGGGACCAAATATGAGTTTAAGATAATATCTGGAGGAGAAGAATACAGTGGAACCGATGGTCATGATTTTAGTTTCACTACAGCAAATATAACTACAGATACTCCTGTACCTAAACCAATACATGGGCATCTAGAAGATAACAAAGGAAATGATGTATTAATATATGCCTTACCAAAAGATAAAAGTACCTACCCTGTAGCTACAATACCTTCAGAGAATGGTAACTGGCTACTAGACCTATCTTCATTAAGAAAAGTCTCAGATAAGAGTCTATCTGTAATCTCCAATTCGACCGAACTTGTTATAATAGCCTCATCTGCTGTTGATAGTGGTGGGATTGTCCAAGGTACACACGGCAACATATTTGATTCTAGTGGGAAATTAACCGAGACCCTTATATCAAGCGGTACTCAATATGACACATACATTGGTAACGAATCTAAACTCATAGCTAAAGAAGAAACACCTGTAGATTCGGAAGAAGAGAAACCATATGTGCCCCCTATAGTTAAAGAGCCAGAAGAAGAGGAACCATTTGATAGGGATTACGAATTAAGAACAGATTTAGTATGGATCAATTTAGTGTCCTCTGATGGCTCCACTTCTTCCACACCAGACAGTTACGGAGTAGATACAGTAATGATTACTAATCTTACCGATGTAGGCTTTTCAGTACTATGGTTCTCACAACAGAAAGAAACAGGGCATATCATGTATGGTACTAGTCAAAAAGGTCTTCCTGATAGGGGTAGGGATGAAAGAGATGGCATATCTTCTCAGGATAAATACTATTTACACAGTATAGAAGTTACACAACTAGAGCCAGAAACCAAGTACTATTTTAAGATATATTCTGGGGAGCAAATCTATGAGGAAACTTTCGAAGTTACAACTTTTAAGACTCAAGCAACCCCCCCACAGTTTGAAACAATATCAGGCATAGCTAAAGCAGAGGATTATCAGAGTATGGCTGTAATAGCGACGTTTGTGGATAAAGATGAGGTGGGTTCAACAGGAGAAAGTCTCCCTATATCAACACTGGTAGACAGCAAAGGCTCCTGGATATTAACAACAGGTGCTGCTAGAGATCAACAAGGGGGATATTTCACTAAAAGTAGTAATGACGTAGTTAGATTTAAGCCTATCTATTTAACAAAACCCTCAACTATCGAAATGACTTTTGGCGAAGCAACTACGGGTGAAGTTCGACTTACATTAAGTGATAGTAAGGCGACTTTTACTAAAATACCAAGGCTTTCAGACTACGGTATTTTGCCTCATTAAGTTGTTGATTAGTCATATTAATCAATGTATATTGTAATATGTCTGAGAAGATCCATAGGAAAAAGATAATAGTGATGTTTACTGCTCTGTCGCTGTTTGCATATCTGTCTGCAAAGAAACTAGGAGGCATTTCTGTCGAGAATAAGGAAACGGTGAGTAACCAATATTCTATAGAGCAAAAGGCGGTTTCTCCAGCAAATGAGAGAGAGTTAGTCCAAGATGTTTTCTACGAGGTAGATGCAAACTTAGATCCTGTTAAGCAAATCTTCCCAGGTACGGTACTAGCTGCTAGTGAAGGTAGTGGAGAATGTCGAACAACTGACGATTTAGTATATAGCTCAAAAAAGATTTGTTCTATACCCATTACCCTTACTGAGGACTTCGGAAGAAGGTCAGTACAGCCATCTGAAGGAGAATTAATAAGTAGGGATGCCAGTATTAGGTTGGTTAGTGTGGTTGTCCCACCTTTGCTTAGTGGCTCTCCAACAATGGACTCTTCAGTTAAGCAAATCTATAAAGATGAAGAAAATGATAAATACCACTGGACTCTAAAGCCTGCGGGAGAGATGGTAAGTGAAAATGTTGTTGCGGGGACAGTATCCTATCCAGGAGACACAAAAACCAAAGAGATATTAGATAAGGCAAATGAAAATAAGACTCAACCCTTTGCTCTAACATATGGGGTACAGGCAGGAGAAAATGCAAGTGGTGGAGGTAAAACCGATTTTACCGTGTCTGAATACCATACAAATGATTGTATTGAGGATTGTGATAACTCACCTAATCCCACGCCTGAAAAGTATTTAAAGACTTCTACTATCCTCGCCCAATCTAAGAACTACCCAACGTACTATGAGAAGCAGGTATCTGAAGAAACTGATGATAGTATAGGAGATTGTGAAGAATCTGATTCCCAATTCCTTACGATGGATTTGAAAGGAGAAGCTTCAAGAGGCTGTACTCCAAGTTTTAAGCAGGTTGTTCTTAGTTTTTTCAAGAAAATAAAAAATCTATTCGACGCCCAAAGTTGCACCGTAGGGAGTGAGGTTGATGAGGGTTGCGTAAGCGTCTCTAGTATTGTAATCATAATGGAATCTCCATGGGGCACTAAGGTTGACTGCAGAGATAATGGGCAGTGTACTAATGAGTTCAACGAATTAAGAGATGGTGATTTCAGATATCCAGGAGAAGGAAAGAATGGTAATGTTTATGTCGTAACAGATTGCGATGCATATATAGAGGGCTCTGGCACTCGCACTTTGAAATGCGCCTGGGATATTGATTATATTGCTAAAGAGGTGGAGTTTCAGGCTAGTGACAACGTGCCAGGAGAAGAATATCCTGATACAATGGATTATGTAGGATTTCATGTCAAGGAATCTGGTACTAGAACTGACAAACCGATAGCGATGTAAATTTATTTAAAATATTTTAATCTGTCAAATGAAAAAGTTTAACAAAACACTGTTTTTCTCCGTGCTGTTCATTACATTCTTCTTCCTGTCAAATAATAGCTATGCAGCTCAAGACGGGGCAGAAGATTCCCAAGAAGGTAAGATAAGGTTAGAATCCGCATACCAAAGCACAATCGAGAGCTGGAATATTGGTCAAGGAGCAACTGAAGCAGACGAATATAGTGCGCCTAGATCTGGCGCTGTCAGTACAGTATCTTTAGTAAATAATGCGCTGTTGACATTGGACCCCAGTATTTCTCCTAACTATGATAAAATGCTAGAGTCTGAAAATATAAGCTATGATGCCAAAAGAGGCTTCTTAGGGATGTCTGAAGATGGTGTATATGCTATGTATGAATCTCAACCTTTTGTTAATGTGTACGCACATTTGGCGGATGAATGGTTACCAGGGTATCAGGCATCGTCCACAATCTATGCAGCGCCATCTGGTTATGAGTCTTTAGTAAGTACTGGAATCTCAAGTATTTGGTCACAGGTAAGAAATATAACCTATGTTTTCTTTATCCTTATTATGCTTGTAGTTGGCTTCATGATTATGTTTAGAAGCAAACTAGGAGGCCAAACTTTGGTTACTTTGGGAAATACCCTCCCTAACATTATACTTGCCCTGATAGGTGTTACCTTCAGTTTTGCAATAGCAGGAATTATTATAGATCTTGGTGGTGTTATCATGGCGATATTAGCAGATCTGTTCAACGGAATATTTGAGCAATCAAATGGTTATGCCGAAACAATTAAACTAGGAAGTATAGGGGACATTTTTAAGGCATTTGTACCTCAAGGCCTGTGGAATGATATAAACCCACTAAACCTCTTCAAGAGTAATACTGGAGGTAAAGGATTATTAGGCCTACTAGGCGGGGCAGGTATAATAGCAACTATAATAGGTGCCTCTAATCCTGTTACTCTTGGCGCAGGTCTTATTGTCGGATTACCTCTATTACTCATAGTACTAGCAATTTTAGGAGTAGCTACTGTTGGAGTTTTCAAAGTATTTATAACCTTGGTAAAAGCTTATATAGGGATCCTCATTAGTGTCATAACAGGCCCATTGCAAATAGCAGTATCTGCTATGCCGGGTAAAAGTGCAAACTTCATTAATTGGATGAAGGGAATATTAAGAAACGTTTTAATATATCCAATTGTTTTTGCGATACTTAATTTGCCGGGAGCCATATATTCTCTAAGCGGAGGTAAGCTATCTCTCCCCGGTCCAGAGAAACTCACACTATCAGAAAACAGCATGAACCTTTCTGTAGCTGAAGGAGGAGATTTTTGGAGCTCTCTGTTGATAATGATTCTACAGATAATTGTACTTTTTCTAGCTTCCAATGCAGACAAATATGCTCAGGCTATAATTCCTCCTACAAGTTCTAAGGAGGCAGGTTTTGCCGCAGAGGGTGCGAAGAAAGCTCTTGGAGGTATTCCTCTTTTGGGCAAAATGTTAGCAAAGTAATGATATATGGCTAAAAAACAAAAGGATCAAACAATATCGTCTGTGTCGGATATTCTAGGATTTATTTTAGAACAATCTGAGAAACCAGTTGACAAAAGAAGGCCGGTTAATGTCCAAACATCAAAAGTTCAAAGTGAATCAGAGTATGTCTCAGCTTTAATAGATGCCTTGGCTCTGCCAGGTACTTTTGTAAGTGATCAGGTGCTATCCACGGTTCAAAATCTTGTAGATGCTGAGATTAGCTTTGGAACACAGGACAAGTTAGGTAAAGTAAAAGTAAGAGCAAGCGACTTGCCAGATTTTTTTGAGAATCCCGATGCTTTCGTAGATAAACTTTTTGAGAAGAATAAAAATATAGCGAAGCTAGGAAGATTAGATGCGTTTGGTGGGCAGATGAGGTCTCTGGCGGGTAGTGCTTATGCCAGAAAGGCGGAACTTTTTAAGGATGATCCTAAAGATATGAAAAATATCCTCGTTCGGGCAATGGGCCAATCTGCCATGGCCGGCTCGCCAAAGGACCAGGCTTGGATGGTAGAGGCTGCCGAGAAGATAATGAATGAGGGCCACATAGCAACTAAATTGCGAAATTTGCAGAGCCGTCGTGTGAGTGCACGATCTGCAGGTGAGTTGGAGGGAATAAATAAAGAGATTAATAATATCGTTAGCAATTACAATGTAGCTCTCAATCAAGCTTCAGAACCCGAAGATTTCTCTCCACTGTTGGGCTTTAGAGGTTTGCTTAAAGAGGAGTTTAAGGCTAGATCAGAAGAGGTCCTTAGAGGGAGGGAAGTAAAGAATTTGAGTAAGGAAGAATATGAGAAATACCTTAAAGCACAGAGAGCTAATAACATGGTCGCTCTATGGGGCTCTGCTGGTAATTTACCCAAGTCGCCATCTGATTTCAAAGAAGCAAGACAGAACATTAAAGGCGCTAAAGATGATTTCCTTCGTAGAAAAGAAGCAATAAAAAAGGGCACTGTTTGGAGGGCTGATGGACGAAGTGTTGACTACAGTACTTACTCCCCCGAGCAGAAACGAAGAGAGCTCAAGGGTGTTAGTGGTTCTATAAGAGAGCTTAATGATGCAAGCAGAGCTTTAGGAACCATGGGATTCTCATACACCTTAGGGAAAGCCGAAGGTCTTTATTATGGACTGCAAAGTACATTAGGTCCTGGAGCAGTTGAAGCCCTGGCCAATGGTGATTTCTTTGACCCTAAAAAAGGGTATTTTGGTGTACCAACAGAGAAAGGAAACTTTAAGCTTTTAGGTAAGGGTGGTGAAGTTGGCTTTTTGAAGCCTAAGTATCAAGAAGGACAAAAGCTAAGGAACAACTATAACGATGCTATGACTAATCTTTATTACGCTAACCCTGTAACATGGCTTCGCTCTCTTGTATCAGGAGAAGCTTTTGCTTGGATGGCTTATAAACAGGAGAAGAAATTGGCAAAAATGTGGGGTGTAAGCGCAGGGGATTTTACAAAGTTAAAGGATAAAAAATTCTGGTCTTTCTATAAAAATTTCAAAGGAGCCTCTGACGAGAATCAGATTAGACTCCTCCTTGAGAATCCTGAGTATCGAGGATTAATGGGAAGATTGAAAAGAGCCCTTGGAGACAAGAATAGTAATTTAGCCAAGAAGTTTGTTAAATCAGAGAAGATTTTTAATTCCTTAGGGCGATGGGGAGGTTTTGCAGGTGCCCTTACTGCGTCTACGAGATTTATAGGGGGGATGGTCAACAAATTCCAGGGGAAGTTTAGGGAGGCTGCGTTTTCTATACTCTCAAAGATGTCAATGTTTACTAAGGATAAAGCCGCTATGGCTATGCTAGAGTCTTGGAAACTTACTGGTGGACAAGCTTTAACAGCTGCCATATCTCAAGGCATAATCGGATTCCTTCATCTAGCTGGCTCAGCAGTTGCAGGTCCATTAGGGCTAGCAATCTCCCTTGTTATCTCATCAATATTAAATAAGATAGCGAAAGTCGCTATAAAAGTTTTTATATTTGCGCTAGTGGGAGTTTTTGGAATTTTTATACTATTAGGCTCATCTTCTGGCTCAAAACGGTATGCTCAAGTAGATGGGTACTCCCGAGTTGTGCCTGGAGAGGTTCAATATAATACTGGCTTTGAGAGTTATGGAGGAGGGACTAATGGGGGTGGGGGTGGAGGAGGAATCTCCCCAGAATTTATACCCGGGGATCTTCCTCCTGGCCAGCAATGCTTGTTAACTGCAGGACCATCCTTACCTTGCTCCCAAGGGCCCTTTTCTTCCTGCTCTACACCAGGGTATCTCCAGCCTAGTCACTCTAATATGAATGCAATCGACATACCTATTGGTGGGAATTTTGCAGCCCCACAATTCTGTGATTTGTCATCAGGTAATTGTGTAGTAGAGGAAGTGGGTATTGACCCTCGTTGTGGAGGTTACGTTCGTTTCAGAGCTACTTATAAAGATAGAACTTACAATTTCTTTCTCCTCCATATATCTTCTGGTGTACAATCTGGGCAGAAATTAGATGCTGGACAAGCGGTTGTGACTATAGTTGACAATGCAGCATACAGAGGATGTTCAACTGGGTTGCATCTCCATCTTGAAGTGCAGATTAATAATCAGAAGGTGAACCCTCGCGACCCTCTAAATGTCGATTTTGGATGCTCAGTTGCAGAGTGCCCTGTAACAGGAGTATGTTATCGTTAAGCAATACTTATGAAAAAAAACAAACATAAAAAAACAGTATTAATAATTGTAATAATCTCTATAGTAATTGTAGTGATTATTCTCTTTTCTCTTTTTCTATCTAAAAAACAAAACGAATATCCCAGTGACCCTATCTCACAAGAATCTCTAGGTAGAAGTGAAATCGCTACTTTCGATCTTAGGGCTATAGAAAATCACCCAGTAGGTGATTATAAAATATGGGAAGTATCTAGCAAGGTCTTTATTGATGACATATCCCATATGGTTGAGAAGATAGACCCAAATATTGAGCTCAAAGAAGATGTTGGTGGAGGCTACTATAATTGGGCTGATGATAAAGGTAGCTACTTTCAATACTCTCTTCTTAATAATACGTTATATTTTAATCTAGAAAGAGGGATTCCTTGGACAGAGACAGGATTGACGGGAGACTCATTCTCTCTATTTATGAAAACGTATTTTGACACAGAATGGCAGTACAAGATTAATAGAGTCCGAAGAATAGAGTCTGAGACCTCAACATTCTATTTTGCTAATCGTTTAATATCTGATCAATTACCTATAGAAACATCGGAGCTATTTAATGAAACGGATTATCTAGAGCTTGAAAACGGGAGCATAAGATCAGGAAAGCTATTACTATTAGAACTCTCTGATACAGGTGTTAAAGTGCCACTTTTAGGACTAAAAGAGCTCTCAAGGTATATTAACGCAGAGGCGTATCCTAAATCTTTGTTTTTTAACCAAACTGAAATTGCAGAGACATTATCTATAAAAAACGGATATATAAATGGTCAAGCTTTTAACTTTCAAAAAGAAGTCAAAGATTGCAGGGCTATTAAGGACGAAGTCGTCTATCTTTACAGTACTTTTAATCAGAATATGCTAACCCCTGTTTTCAAACTGACATTGGATTGCTCTCTAGATTACGAGGGGAAAGAGTATTTCCTACCTGCAACCGCATATGTGAATGCTATACAACCAGAGTATGTAACAGTACAGTAAAACTATCTGCAAATTCCTTCTCTCTTCATTAAAACCGTTACCTCCCAATGTGTAAAAATCTTTGAATAGTTGGTACAATGAAACATGAAAATAAAAAACCTGATAGCTGTGACAATTTTAATGCTACTCTCTACTCCAGCAGTATATGCTCGCGCTGATGTTTATGAAGATTTTGACACATCCTTAGTACAGGGCATAGAGTACACGTATCAAGAACCTAAAAAGATTCTTTTTACTCAAATAGAGGGTAGATACGATACCTTGGCATTATCTCCAAAGGAATTTTTAGATACAGTATATTACTACAGTATTACTAAGCTTAAGTTAGGAAATATACCTTTCCACTATGCTCTTGATGAAAGTGGGAATGTATATAAGACAGCCAACTATGATGCTCTTAAAATAACTGATGAATCATACATAGTCATTGCATATCTCTCTAACAATGGCCAGTTAAACAGTAATGCATCTAATTCTCTTTTCAAATTAGTAGAGGAGCTCTCATATTTATACGGACTTGAAGAATACGATATTAATAATTACAGCATATTACAATCAGAGAGTTCCTTCTCTAAGCTCAAACTGATAGAGCCTAACAAGCTTTTTGTGGACTCACTTGCGGTAGCTCTAAAAGATTGGGAAGGTTACGATCGAGAGCATTTGAAATATAGCGCAAGTATAGAAAGTGTAGAAACACCAGAGGCCGTCGTTATTGGAAATGATTTGTCTGTCAAACTCTCAATAAAGAACAGTAACGATTTTGTTTGGACATCTGATAAATATCCAATATACATATCGGTTAAAGATTCTGAGGAAAGCATCTTTGCAGTTAACGAAGTTTGGGACAGTTTCAGTAAGGCCACACATGTAGATTCAGATGAGTTCTTACTGCCGGGGGAGGTTTTGGAGATAGAGTTCGAATTAGACCCAAAGGTTGCACCAGGTGACTATACAGAAACGTTCACAATTCTAAAATTTGTTGATGAAGTCTTTTCTAACTCAGAGTTCACAGTTAAATTTAAGGTAGAAAAAGGTGAGCAGGATATTGTGAGAATTGATTCTCCTGAAGCAGGGTATGTAAATATCCGTAACTGTAGAAGGTTTAGCTGTGAGCAGGTTGATGTCGTAAATGACGGCGAGGTATTCCCTGTTATTGAGTATGATGAATCATGCTGGTACAAGATTAGGTATGCAAAAGATAAAGAAGGATGGTTTTACTGTCCTTTTGCAGAGAAAATAGAGTAAATTACTTAACTCAAATCGTCCAATGGCAAACATTGAGCTTATATTATCAAGGCTGAACCCACAACAGAAAAAAGCAGTAAAATACACAGAAGGTCCTTTGTTAGTATTTGCAGGAGCAGGGTCCGGGAAAACCAGAGTTATAACAAATCGTATAGCCTATCTCATATCTGAAAAATCCGTAGATCCATCAAATATCCTAGCTGTAACATTTACAAAAAAGGCAGCAGGAGAAATGAAAGAAAGGGTCGAACAGATTCTCAAAGATTTAAGACTTCAAAGTGACTCACAAAGCACAATTGGTACCTTTCATTCAATAGGGGCAATGATACTTAGGCAGAATGCAAAGAACGTCGGCATGACGCCCAACTTCTCGATCTACGATAGTATAGATTCAGAGAATTTGATAAAAGATCTTCTAAAAGAGAGGAATATGGATACTAAAGAAATTAAACCGAAATCGATAGCCAACTTTATATCTACAGCAAAAAACGAACTAATATCTCCAGAGCAATTCCCTCTACATTATGGTGGCTTTATAGAAGACATTGTTGCAGATATATACCCAGAGTATCAGAAACAGTTGAAAGCTCAAAACAGTGTTGATTTTGGAGACCTTCTGTATCTTACTGTCAAAATGCTAAATGATCAAAAAGAGGTACTCGAGAAATATCAAGAGAGGTACAAATATATTATGATAGACGAATATCAAGACACGAATGCCGTACAGTACAAATTTGTAAAGCTGCTTTCCGATAAATACAAGAACATTTGTGTTGTTGGTGATGATGATCAGGGAATATATGCCTGGAGAGGAGCCGATATTAAAAATATACAATCATTCGAGAAAGACTTTGGTAATGTACAGGTAATTAAACTTGAACAGAATTACAGATCTACAAAAAATGTTATAGAGGCAGCAGTCTCTGTGATAGGCCAGAATAACACAAGAATCAGCAAAGAGCTTTGGACAGATAAAGGTAAAGGAGATGAGATAACAATTTATCAAGCAAGAGACCAAGAAGAAGAGGCAGAGTACGTCGTTGATGAAATTGCCGAGCTTCAAAAAAGAGACATTGGCCTTTCGGATATTGCAATACTTTATAGAACCAACTACCAATCACGTGTCATAGAGGAAGAGTTGCTTAGAAACGGTCTGCCTTACAAGCTAGTGGGAGGGTTTAGATTCTATGATAGGCAGGAGATAAAGGATATTCTGAGTTACCTTAAATATGTTGTAAATCTAAAGGATGAGTTAAGTCTAACCAGGATAATTAATGTGCCGAGCAGGAAACTAGGGCCGAAAAGTCTGGCTGCCCTCCATGGGATAGCTCGCAAAGTGGAATGTACTCTAGGAGAACTTTTGTTAGCGGCATTTCTCTTCACGCATCCAGAGTATGAGAATCAGATAAAGTTTAAGAAGTCTCTAATATTAAAAGTTGGGCAACATATTGAAGAGATGAGTAAGTATCAAAATGTATATATTACCTTTGGAAGAATATATGTAGATTCTAAAGATACAGATGCACTGGAATCTATAGAAACCGTACTACGACAGACTAGATATGTAGAGTATATTGATGATGGTACCGAGCAGGCGCAGTACAAGAAAGAAAATATAGAGGAACTTAAAAATGTAGCAAGTAGCTATGTAGCAAAATATGGTAAGAAATCTCTAGAAATATTCTTGCAAGAAATAGCATTGATTGAACAGGAACAGGATAAAAACCAAGATGGAAGTGGGCAAAATATACATATGATGACTCTGCACTCCTCGAAAGGCTTAGAGTTTCCATATGTCTTTATTATTGGTATGGAAGAAGGGTTGCTACCACATTCTAGATCTTTTACGGATGAAGAAGAGCTAGAAGAAGAGAGAAGACTCTGTTATGTAGGGATTACTCGTGCGAAAGAGAAGCTATATCTGACATTCGCAGAAAGGAGACAAACAAGGGAGGGGTACAGCAATCAAATTCCATCAAGATTTTTAGGGGAGATACCTCAGGATATATGTGATTATTACAGTTGGCAATCGTAATTATTTAAATTCACCGTAAGTGGCAACATACTGCCTATGGCAACTTGGCCAGAATGAGTAAAGGTTAACGCCTCTTCTTATTTTGTCAACAGTATTTCTAATCTGTGCATGTCCATCAAATATGCTATCTTTCTTATACAAGATGTCCCAAGATTTAGGGCTCCATTGAAAAAGACCTTTATAAGCAGGATGCTTATTACTTTCAGCATTACATCCAGATTCACAATACATTACGAATTTTAGCCACTGCTTTTCTTGATCAGAATAGTTGCCTCCATCGACAACACCGTACCATTGATTGCAGTTATACCCATATTTCTTATCTAGATCTTCTGGTGAATATTGTAATATTCCAACTTTAATTAGGGCATTTTTCGGCATAAGAGTAACTCTCTCAGACAGGATTTGTTCAGAAACTAATTTACCATCCTCATAGACCTTTTTAACTTGTTTTGTTCGTACGCCAAGAACTCCCTCTTGAACTATCTCTCTCTGACCGTAAGGGATCTCCTTAGTCTTGACCTCCTCAGTGCTAAAAGGTATTTCAACATTATGTTCCTCTATTACACTGCCTACGGCTATTACTCTAACAACAGAACCGGTTTGGATATTTTCTGTTGTGCTTATAATTTTTTTATTCTGATCTACAACCACACCTAAATCAGAGAGTAATCTGTAAATGTCAGATTTATTGGTTAAGATTTTTTTAGGCACATTATTTATAATAATTGTAACCAAGTTAAGGTCATAAATATTCTTAACTTCTTGAGAATCAAAATTGAATACTATTTCGCTAACATTCGGGAGATTTGGGTTTTCATAAGCCTCTGTGTATGAAACTGGCAGGCCTGATATCATCAGGGATGCCATAACAGCAATAGAAACTACTGTAAACAATACGCTTAACTTTAAGTTTTTCATAGGTTGTTTGCTAGTATAACATGATTTAAACTGTAGTTGTATTTGACAATTTAATATCACTCAACTATTCTAGAAGATAGTATGAAAAAGAAAATATTAATAATTATTTCAGTAGTTGTTGGGATCCTCCTTATAGCAGGTGGTACGCTCGCATATTTTAATTTCCGACCTCCTACTGAAGAGCAAGTTAGAAGATATGAGCAGACAATGTCAGAGGGAGAGATCCTATTTGAAGCAAGAGAGTATTCCGAAGCAGTCAAAAAGTACAATCAGGCGGCTAGAATTATTAATAAGGATGGAAGAGCATATTCTAGAATAGTCGATATCTATTTATTAAAAAACGATTTTGAGACTGCTTTAGAAGTAGCCCAAAAAGCGCAGGATTATGCTACTGTTGCCCAAGTAAGTTTAATATATGCAAACATAGCTGAGAGATATTTTGAGGTAGAAGATTTCTACAATGCAAGGATGAATTATGAAATAGCTTCATCTCTTAATGATAATCCTAAGGTTAATTTTGGTCTTGCAAAGGCATATGTATATGATGGCGAGATTGATTTAGCAAAAAAACTCTTAGCCAAAGAGTACGATTCTGAGAATGTTGATAAAGCTAAACTACTTTATAGCTATATACTAGGCTTAGAAGATACTAAAAAAGCAAAAGATTTCGTTTCCAACTACAAGCCAAACAACAAGGACATGAGTAGCTACTTTGATGAGTATTCCTCAACATTAGACTCCTTGGAGGAGGATGAGCTTTTCAACTCTGCTAAGGTGGCGAGGGTTTATGTCAACAATAATTACCCTACTTTGGCCATAAAATTACTTGAACCAAAAGAAGAAGAGATAGCGCAATATGTTGACGCTCTCTATTACCTTGGAAAAGCATATCTAGACACGAAACAGTATGATAAAGCGGTAAGCACATTGCAGAAATCTGCTTCACTGATTGGCTATGAATCTGATAAATATTGGATGTTAGCAAGGGCCTACTACAAGAAAGACGATCTAGTTAACTCGATATCGTATTACGATATGGCAGTGGGATATGCAGGAGACGGACTCTCTCGTGAATTGGTGGAGGAATATTTGAATATTCTTTTAGACTCGAATCAAATTAATAAAACGCAGGAAGTATATACTGATATTGTTAAAACGATGAACAGTAGTTGGCTATATTTGATAGGCTTAGAGACTTACTATAAAGCAGAGGGTAGTGCTAAGTTTGACTACTATCTCAACAAATTGGCAAATATGGAGATGAATGATAATCAGGAGAAGGAATACCTGTTCTGGAAGATTAGGGGCTCCCTAGAAGGTTCAAGAATGGAGAATGTTGAAGAGGAATTGGGACGTTTGCTAGTCTTAGACAGATTCAATCCAAGATATTACTGGATGAAGGGTGTGTACTCTCTATCTTTATCCGATACTCAAGAAGCTAAAGATAGTTTTGAATTAGCATTGGAATATGACTTAGATGGGGATGTTACTAAAGAGGTAGAGAAGTTGTTGGCACCACTCCAATAGTTTGATATAATGCCTATCGCGTACTATTCCTTCTGAAGTGAAAACGCTTGAGTTATTAATTTTTATCTTTGTTTTTATGGAAACTTACAATGTGAAGATGTCTCTAGATCTAGTTAGGAATATTGGGATTATAGCCCATATTGATGCTGGGAAAACTACAACTACAGAAAGACTTCTTTATTTCACAGGGCAGATTCACAAGATGGGTGAAGTACATGATGGAGAGGCTACTACAGACTTTATGGAACAAGAGCAGGAAAGGGGAATCACAATTATGTCTGCAGCTGTAACATGCTTCTGGGATTACAATGAAAAAAGATACAGAATCAATATTATCGATACTCCAGGGCATGTAGATTTTACAGCAGAAGTAGAGAGGTCCCTTAGGGTCCTAGATGGCGCTGTAGTTGTCTTCGACGGCAGAAAGGGAGTTGAGCCTCAATCTGAGACTGTATGGAGGCAGGCTAACAAATATAAGGTCCCAAGGATTTGCTTTATGAACAAGATAAACTTAATAGGTGGAGATTTTGAGAAGAGTTTCCAAACTGTTAAGGATAGGTTGAGTCCAAAAGCGATTGCTATTACTCTTCCTATAGGAAGAGAGACAGAATTGCACGGCTATGTTGATTTGATCCAGATGAAAGCATATATGTACGACAACGTAGACTCTACCGAACTTCGTCAAGAAGAAATACCCGAAGAGATGAAAGATATGGCTAAGAAATATAGAGAGATTCTGATTGAAAAGCTTGTAGAACAGGACGACAAGTTAATGGAGAAATATTTTGCTGGTGAAGAAATCACTGTAGAAGAGTTGCACAGCGCCTTGAGAAAAGGTACGGTAGCTCTTGATATATTCCCAGTATTAGGAGGGGACAGTAGATCTGCAATGTCTAAGACCTTGCTCGATTATATTACAATCTGTCTTCCTTCACCTCTTGATGTAATAGCTATTAACGGAATTGATCCTAAAACTCTTGAGCCTATGGTGCGTCATGCAAATGAGGAAGAGCCATTCTCCTCTTTAGTATTTAAAATCGTAAGTGATCCTCATATAGGTACACTTTCATATTTTAGAATATATTCTGGAACCCTTAAGGCAGGCAGTTATGTCTACAATTCCACAAAAGGGGTGAGGGAAAGGGTCAGCAGGCTAATCTTGATGCATGCTGATGACAGAGAAGAAGTTGATATGCTAAGGGCCGGAGATATAGGGGCAATAGTCGGACTTAAAGATTCTACAACAGGAGATACTTTATGCGATGAAAATGCACCAATTATTCTAGAAAGAATTGTATTTGCTGAACCAGTTGTTTCTCAAGCTATAGAGCCTGCGACCAAATCCGACGACGAGAAGATGGGTGAGGCTATAGCTAAGTTAGCAAAAGAAGACCCAACCTTTAAAGTTGAAAGCAATAGAGAGACAGGACAGACGATTATCTCTGGTATGGGTGAGTTACATCTTGAAATAATGGTAGATAGGATGAAGAGAGAATTTGGGGTAGAAGCAAGTGTTGGTAAACCTCAGGTAGCATATAGGGAGACTATCAAGAGTATCTGCGAAGCGGCCGAAGGTAGATATATTAAGCAATCTGGTGGTAAGGGTCAATATGGACACTGTGTACTTAGACTTGAACCTAATAAGCCAGGGGCTGGATTTGAGTTTATAAATGAAGTTAAAGGTGGTGCAATTCCGAAAGAGTTTATCTCTCCTATCCAAAAAGGTATAGAGGAGACTATGAAGTCTGGGATTGTAGCAGGCTATCCCGTTGTAGATGTAAAGGTCGCAGTATATGACGGATCATATCATGAGGTTGACTCATCCGAAGCCGCATTTAAAATCGCCGGATCTATGGCATTCAAGGAAGGGCTTAGAAGAGCCAATCCAATACTATTAGAACCTTTGATGAAAGTCACAGTAGAAATGCCTGATGAATACATGGGTGATGTAACTGCATCTCTAAGTAGTAAAAGAGGTCAAATTCAAGGGACCGAGAATTTGGGTAATGGAATCACCCAAGTTAAGGCTCTTGTTCCATTGGCGGAGCTATTCGGTTATACTAGTGAACTGAGGTCAATAACAAGTGGAAGAGGGGCTCCAAACTTAGAGTTTGAGAGATATGAAGAAGTACCAAAGAGCGTAGCTGAAGAAATAGCTGCAGGTAAATCTTAATTTACAAACAACACTATGAAGCCTAAAGGGGAAAGAACTTTTACTAAACTCCGAGATCTTCTCGATGAACAGAAATGGGATGAGTTCATTACTAACGTAGAAGAGAGGTTGAAAGAGATGCTTGGAAGTGATGTGAAAGTTGACCTGACGGGATTGAAAGTTGAGTATAAGCGTGACAAACAGGATGCCGTAAATACAGCTATCACTGCAGGGATAGAAGAAAAGGCAAAAGAATTTATCTGTCCTAGAATTCCGGAATGGATGCAACCAGACCACCTTACGATTATTGGTATCATTGGAGTGCTAATGACTTCTGTGGGGTTTGTGCTTGGCTTTATTAATAGAAATTGGCTACTACTAGTACCTACAGGTTTGATAGTTAACTGGTTTGGAGATTCTTTTGACGGGAGTATTGCGAGATACAGAAAGAGGACTAGACCTAATTACGGCTACTACATAGATAAAATAGTAGATGCGGTTGTCGTCATTATCTTCGCCTTGGGTATAGGATTGTCGGGATTTGTTAAAATTGAAATAGCTCTCCTCCTTTCTTCTGTGTATTTAGCAATGATGCTACATGTCGATTTGGTAGTGCATGTAGAGAATAAATCCCAGAATTCCTTTGGGCTATTTGGCCCGACAGAGATCCGTATAATAGGAATCATCTTTGTCGCAATTATGTATTTCATACCTGTTAATTACTATGACATCTACGGACACTTTCTAACACAGTATGATTTCGCTGTTTTTGGACTCTCCGTAATAATGTTTATAATACTTCTAGTTAGTATCCTTAGAGAAGGCTTAAAGCTCCATAAAGAGGACATTAAGAAGTGGAATAAGTAGTATTGTACAAGAAACGCTAAGAATATCTACAAACCCTTGCATAATAAGTTGTTTTTTGATAATATTCAGCGCAGGTTTCCAAATGGGAAATTTTGAAATAAATGTAATAATCACAATTATTCTTTATTTATTATTTATATAAATTATTTACTTTATATATTCATGGCAGAGTTTACAAGAACAAAGCCTCACATGAATATCGGTACTTTAGGACACATTGACCACGGAAAAACAACTTTGGTTAGAGGTATCCTTAATGCCTATTCAGAAGAGGCGGCAAAAATGATTGACAAGCTTGATAAGGACCCAGATTCCAGAGCGAAATCAATTACCGTTTCTGTTGCACACGTTGAGTTTGAAACAGAAAATAGGCACTACGCATTAGTAGATTGCCCAGGGCATAAGGACTATATTAAAAATATGATCACTGGTGCAGCACAAATGGATGGTGCTATCTTAGTTATCTCATCTGATGATGGTGCTATGCCTCAGACCAAGGAGCACTTGCTTCTTGCAAAGCAGGTTGGTGTCCCTAAGATTGTAGTATTTATCAACAAGTTTCCAGGCGCAGATGAAGAGATTCTTGAGTTAATTAAGGCAGATGTACAAGACCTTCTTGCCAAGTACGGCTTTGAAGAGGATGCCCCTATAATTGTAGGGAATGCACTTGCCGCTCAAAAAGGAGAGGAAGAGGGATTGGAATCAGCAAGAGAACTTATGAAGGCAGTTGATGAATTCATCGAGATTCCAGAAAGAGATGTTGAGAAACCATTCTTGATGGCTATCGAAGATGTCTTCTCTATTGAAGGTAGAGGTACTGTTGTAACGGGTAGGATAGATAGAGGAACAATCAAACTTACCGAGAGTGTAGATATTTTAGGTATGGGGATGAAGGCACAGAAGACTACAGTAACAGGTATTGAGATGTTCAACAAAAGTATGAAAGAAGCTCAAGCTGGGGATAATGTAGGTATTTTGTTAAGAGGATTTAAGAGGGAGGATGTTCAAAGAGGTCAGATACTTGCAGCACCAGGGTCAGTTAATACTCACACAGAATTTGAAGCAGAGGTATATATTCTAAGCAAAGAAGAGGGTGGACGACACACTCCATTTGTAACAGGGTACAAGCCACAGTTCTATATCAGAACAGCAGATGTAACTGGTGAAGTCACACTTCCAGAGGGGACTGAGATGGTTGCCCCTGGTGATAATACAGCATTAACAATAGCACTAGTTGCTCCTGTAGCATTAGAAGAGAGTCAATCCTTTGCTATAAGAGAGGGTGGTCAAACTGTAGGAAAGGGTGTTGTTACAAAGATTATAAAGTAAGTAACTAGCTAGTAGAGGAAGTCCTAGGACTTCCTCTCTAGATAAGTAAAAGTTTAATTTAGCTCTTTAAGATAGAATGGGAGATATAACAGCAAAAATTAGGGTTAAACTACAGGGATATGATTCAGTGGTTTTGGATAAAGCTGCAAAAAGTATTGTAGAAACAGCGGTTAGTACAGGCGCGAAAGTTGCAGGACCTATACCTCTACCAACTAAAACAAGGAGGATTACTGTTAACAGATCACCATTTATCTATAAGAGGTCAATGGAAACTTTCGAGATAGGTACGCATAAGAGAATTATAGATGTCATCGAGCCTACCCCAAAAACGATAGATTCACTATCGCATTTGCAAATGCCTGCTGGAGTTGGTATCGATATTGTAACTTAGTTATTAATTAAAAAATGAAAGCTATACTTGGAATTAAAAAAGGAATGACTAGAGTATTTAAGGATGACAAGATGGTCCCTGTAACCATAATTGACACATCCTTTTGTAAGGTCGCAAAAAGGAATGGTAATCAAGTAGAGCTGGGCCTTTTAGAAAAAAAGAATCCAACCAAATCAGAGATTGGGTCATATAAGGAGCTAAAATATGTACCACAGTATCTAAAGGTTGTCACAGGAGAATTTGGTGAAGAAGTTAGTGTTGGTGATGATATTAAGGCAGAGTTTTTTGATGAAGGTGAGCAGGTATATGTAGTTTCAAGTACGAAAGGTAAAGGGTTCCAAGGTGTAATGAAAAGATGGGGATTTAAAGGTGGGCAAAGAACACATGGACAGTCAGATAGGTTAAGGGCACCAGGCTCAATTGGCGCAGGTACTGATCCAGGTAGAGTATGGAAAGGTAAAAAGATGGCTGGAAGAATGGGTAATCAAAAAACTACATTAAAAAATCGAGAAGTAGTTGCAATCAATGATCAGTATTTGTTAATATCTGGCCCAGTTCCAGGAGCTAACGGAAATTTAGTTACTATATTTACAAAAAAGTAGAATGGCAGACGAAAAGACAGAAATAAAAAAAGAAATTAAGTTAAACCCTCAGGTGTGGGAAGTTGAGTTTAACCCTGACCTTGTAGCGCAAGTTATATATGTCTACAGGAATAATGAAAGGAAGGGGACAGCTACTACTAAAGTACGAGACGAGGTGCGTGGAGGTGGAAAGAAACCATGGAAGCAGAAGGGTACAGGTAGGGCAAGAGCAGGATCAATTAGATCTCCACTGTGGAGAAAGGGTGGTGTAGTATTTGGTCCTACAGGCGCACGAAACTGGAAGAGAAAAATTAATAATAAAATGGCCCAGAAGGCTACATGTATGACTCTTTCTCAAAGATTACGAGAGGAAAAATTGGAATTTGTAAGTATTGATAAGAAAGAGATTAAAGATTTGAGAGAAGTTATACTTAAAAATGCTGGTAAAAAGACCTTAGTAATATCTACAAACAAGGATTTACAGCTAGCAGTAAGAAACCTAAAACAGGTAAAATTTATAGCTAGTGACAAAGTGAATTCTAAGCACATTGTAGATAGTACTAAAGTCTTAGTAGATAAAGATTCAGTTAAGATTTTGGAAGAAAGATTGACAAATGACAGACAATAAATTTGAACTACAACCAGTAACGACAGAGAAGAGCTACTTGTTAGCTAATGCTCAGAATAAATACGTATTCTTAATAAAAGGATCTATTAATAAAATTGAGATAGCTAATGAAGTCGAGAAAAAATACAAGGTCAAAGTAGAAAAAGTTAATACAGTCGTAAGACCAGGAAAATTAAGAAGAGACTTAAAAACTTACAGATCACATAGGGAGGAAGACCAAACCAAAGCGATAGTAACCCTTAAGAAGGGAGATAAAATTGATGAATTCTTAAATATATAGATATGGCAATTAGAACATACAAACCAAAAACACCAAGTTCAAGAGGTACTAGATTAGAAGATAGATCTAGTCTTGAAAAGGGCAGTGGGCCAAGGAAATTAGAGGTTTCTA